>Ga0209815_1000258_pt1 | contig 41292 bp, 46 predicted proteins | sample CoawatmetaG00DNA_FD_187507 | JGI IMG/M metagenome (GOLD analysis project Ga0209815, IMG submission 187507) | Marine microbial communities from the West Antarctic Peninsula - Coastal water metaG002-DNA (SPAdes) (version 2) | ecosystem: Environmental > Aquatic > Marine > Coastal ...
TCGGTTTGGCTTTCTTGATCAACTTCGGTAGTCTCTTGGTTGACGTTGCTTTCTCCCACTCCTTGGCCATCGCTGGTTTGTTCTTGTACATCCAGGCTCTCTGTTTCTGACTTTTGAACGGCATCTTCTTTGGTTTTAGTTGTTTCTGTTTCTATACCTAACTTCTGTTTCTGGTCAGTTGTTAAGCCTGCTATCTTTTTGGGATTATTTATTTCAATACCACTTCTCTCTGAAATCTCAATAACCTCACCCTCAATTAATCTATCTGTTAGTAACTGCTCTGCGGTTAATCCATTTTCAACAACTTTATTATTGTCAGCAAGACTTATATCTCTTCCTTTGCCTAAACTATTTCCATCTGCATCAAAATTTTCAACTTCTGCTTTTTTAAGTGAACCATCTAAATTTGTACGCACTGTTGTTACCACTCTACCACCATCCTCATCAGTTACAGTAAATGTTTCTTCCTTTAAAATAACTTGGTCATCTCGGAACTTTTTAGTTTCTTCTTCTGCGGCTATTGCGTTTTCAGCTTGCTGATCAGAGTTTTTAAGCTGCTCCATTATGGTTTTCTGCATATCAGAAATCTGCCCCTCGGTTGGTGACTCTATTCCATCTTGTTCTAATTGAGTTCTTGCTTCGGCTTTTGAAACAGATAAAGTTTCAAAAAAAGATTTTCCATCCCTAAATATTTTTACTTTCTCTGTCATAGCAGTAGATTCTCCTACAAGAAAGTTTATTTCTTGATCTATTGCAATTCTTCTTTGTCTTGTAGCCTCAGACCTTGCATCAGGCAATTTGCTTTTTTCTATTTCTAATTTAACAATAGCATCTCGCTGTGGCCCTTGAGGAATACCTAAAGCTTCTAAATCTGCATCAAATTGACTCGTAGCTTTTAAGTCAGTTATGACCTTCTTCATATCAGGATCATTCTTAATATCAATACTCATCTCTCCAATCTGAGCAGGAGTAGCCGTACCTATCGTTGCTAAAATATAATTTTTAGTAACAAGATCGCCATTTAAACTGTATCGAGGAGTTGTATAAACACCTCTTGCTATAGATATTGGAGCATTACCTGCTCCTGCAAAACCTTCAAGACCTATTTCAGCCACGTCCATTTTCTGACCAGCAGCAAGTCTTGCTACCGCTTCACCTGTACTACCTCCAACAATCTCAACACCTAAACCAGCTGATATCTCAATACCTTTGTTTACCATAGCTCTGGTTACAGTTCCTTTACCTCCAGTAGCTAATAATTTTTGTGTTCCTCTCGCTAAAGCTGTACGTGTAACTCCAATAGCTTTACCAGCTACACCAGCAGTCAAGGCGTCAATCATACCTATAGCAAGACCTCTTGTTGCTGCTCTATTTCTAATACTTTGAAGAGCTTCAGGATCATTTAAAACTTGTCGTATTCCTTCTTGATCAAATTTACCTCCTTTTTTTTCAACCTCTTCTTTCATAAACTCAGTATAAGACATACCAAATTCCAAAGCAGACGAAGCGCCACCCATAGCTCCTGCAAAACCACCTGCTCCTGCTCCAAATAAAGCTAAAGGCCCACCTGCTGCTGTTAGTGCAGCACCTGTACCTGCTCCTACTGCTGCTCCTGCTCCTGCCGCTGCGGCAGATGCTGGATTAATCATTGAAGCAAGTGAGTCAACAAGTAATTCTGGAGCTATAGAAAGGTTTGATCCAAAGCCAAGAATAAAACCAAGAACCCCACCACCATTTGATTCATAAATTTTTTGAAAACTTTTCATTTCATCTGAAACAGCAACGTTTTCAGATTGTTTAACAGCAGCTATATAATCTGCTAAATCTTCTTCTGAGATATTTTTTCCTTTTGCAAACAAAGCAATAGAATCGTCTACAGACTGACCTTTTGTATAGCCGTTACCGATAGCTCTATATATATCACCCCAGAAATCAGCACTTAAAACTCCTAAAACTGGAACATCATCAAACGCCCAATCAGAAGCTTTTCCTAACCAACTTTCTTCAAGCCAAGTTGTACCTTCTTCTAATTCTTCTTCTTCGTCAACTACATTACCTTGTTCGTCAAATTGAAAAATATCAGTACCACCTTCCATCATTTCTGAAATTCTTTCAGCAGCAGTTGAATTAGGATCTTCTACTCCAGGAAGATTATCTTCAGTGGTTTCAATGTCTTCCTCTACAATAGTTTCATTTGGGTTTTCAACTATTATGTCTGAAGAATCCGAAGATCCAACTGTCTCCACTGTAGGAGTTGAAGTATTTGATTCCGTATTTTCCGTTGGAGAAATAATAGGAGAATCTCCAGTTTCGATTTTTTTTTTTCGTGTAAAATTAACACCTTTTTTAAAGTCTTCGATTGAATCAAAAGAACCATCTTTTAAAAGACCAAATATAATTTCTGGATCAGCACCATCAGTAAAGTCTATAAATTCTTGTAAAGAATCGAACGCACCTTCTTGAAGTAAATCGTATTCAAATAAATCTTCTATTTCAAACATATCTTATGGTGTTGTTTTTTTATCTGTCCACATTTTCATAATCCTGGCATTATAAAGAGCCATGCTTTCGCCTGTTTTTTGAGGATTTTTAGCCTGTATCAAGTTTACTGAAGGTCTTCCTCCAGTAGCTCTTTTTTTATCTGTACTTTCTCTTTCCTTATTAACAGCTTGAATACCATTATTTATTGCTTCAGTAATGAGCGCTGCCATTTTTTGTTTAGACAAGCTTTGGTCAAGTAAAATAGGAGTTGACGTTCCTGCTATATTAATCATTACCACTTCTTCTCCAAGATCTCTGTTTGCATATTCTGCTGTTTTAAAATCACTCGATAATTTACCAGTAGGATCTTTTGCGTCAAGGTCTGCTATGTATTCATTTAAAATTTTGTCAGCTTCAGCGTCACTAAATAATTTTGTCTTAGCGTTACCAAGGTTAGATCTTTTAATATTCTTCTTAACTCCTGATTTTAATGATTTCTGTATTATTTCATTAATAGACTCTTCAGCAGCATCATCACCACTTAACCAATCTACAAGTCCTCCTGTAGAGCCATCAAAAGCATCATCTAATAAAGTTAAAACAGTGTCACCACCTGCATTTACTTTTTGATTTTCTGTAATTAAATCATAAGCCGCTCTTGGAGTCCCTCCAGCAAGTCTACCTTTTCGTTTCTTTCTACCACTTAAATCATAATTAACTTCTTTCAGACCTTCTTCAATTTGAGACCTGTTAGCTGATTCACCTGTCAAACTCTTATATAGACCTGTTATTTCATTTAATAGGTCAACATCATTATAAGCTTCGTTTATATCTGTGGTAGTAAGATCGTCAAGTTTTCCAGTAGTAGATCTACGAGGTACTGATATAGGATCTTCCCCATCCTTGTAAAATATAATATTATCATCATTCATATCAAAATCAACAATATCTGAAGCGTTAGTATCTGATTTATTGTTATTTATATCAGTTATTAAACTTCTAATAATATTTTCTGCATTTGCCGTATCAGCTGTAAGAGCATCCGCAAGTTGCGCAGCATAACCACCAATTTTTGTATCAATTTTCTTTGAACCTACATTAGCTGCATTTGGTTGAACTCCACCAAGTCCTTTAGCTTTTGTGGTTTTCTGACCAAACTGAGTAAGAATTTCGTCTCTTACATACTGTTCAGTAGCTTTTTTTTGCTCTGCAAGTAATTTTACACTTGGAGGTTGAGTAGAATAATCTGCTTCAATCCATTTAGACAAATCCGTACCACCTTTATCAACAAACTCTTGTTCAGTTTGAGCAATTATATATCTATCATCACCAAAACTCCTGTTTATTAAAACATTAGCGTAAGATAACTCATCATAAAGTATAGTTCCTGATACGCTTTTAACTAATGTATTAAAATTAGTTTGACCATCCTTACCTTTTAAAGCATCTTCCATTTGTCTTGCGCCCTCTGTAGTGACAACAACGTTACCACCTTTATCAACAGTATAACCACTAATAGTAGATGTAATAAAAGCGCCAACATTCTTTTTTTCATTAGCGACTAAACTACTTAAATCATACTTAGCGTTATCATCTTGGTATAACAATAAATTATTCATATTGTTCATGCTACCGTATTGATCTCTTTGTGTTTCCCAATCAGGCATACTACCATCTTCATTCATTCTAACCAAATAACCATTACCTGTTGGAGCAGTCCAAGGAACTACGTCATTTAAGTTATTAAAACCAAGTACAGATTCCTTTATAGCGGTCTCCATACCTGAAGCTATTTTTTTTCCGTTTGGCCCAAGTTTTTGTCTTGCTTCCGAATCTACATATTTTGTATTCCAATCTTTAGCTGCTATACCCCAATTAGCAATAGAATCTTTAGCTGTTTGAAGTGTAGCCATAAAATCAGCAGGTTTAATTAAACCAGCTTTCATTAATTTAGATTGTTTTAAAAGAGTTTCTTTTAAACCTTGAGCTGACAATAAAACTGTCTGTCCTAATGTTTGATTTTCAAATGAATCTGCTTGGTTTAACTGGTTAATTACCTCATCTTCTGCGCTTTGTATATCAGCCTTTCTTTTTTCTCTTCCAACCGCTACTGCTTGAGCGCCTCCAGCAATTTTCTGAGCCTCTTTATTAAAATCTATTTGAGAACCTTCACGACCAGCATAATTTTGATAATCGGATACTGACTCTGTTCTTGTAAATTCGTTTGCCATTTTTTATATTTTATTGACCAGCTTGATTAGATAAATAAAGCGCTTCTGCGGCTGCTTGATCTTCTGGAGTAGCATTATTTCCAAACAATGGAGCTAACTGAGCAACATTACCCATTGTACTTACCACCCCACTTATACCCTGACTAAATTGTTGTGCTTTTGCCGCGTAAGCATCTTTTGCTTTTAGCTCATTATCTTTAGCTTGACCTAAGTCCATCTTTTTTAAATCTTGATTTATAGCGTCTTTGGCATCAGCTTTCATTTTAGCATTTGTCTCTAAGTCTTTTTGCAAGGCTAATCGAGTAGCATTTGCGGTAGCATCAGAGCTTTGTTGAACTAAACCAACCCCAGCAGCTAAATTACGAGAATCACCTTCTTGTAAAGCCTGAATGTTTTGAGTCTGAGCCTGTAAGTTATTTTGGAACGCAGCATCATAAGCTTCAGTTGAAACATTTAAACCAGCATAAAAGTTCTTTTCTGCTTTCTTTTTAGCTGATGCCATATTTCTTTTAGCCTCTGCCTCTGCTTTTTCCGCTAATCTTCCTTGCTTTGCTGATTGACTAAACGAATTTATCGCTCCTCCTGCTGAAGCCGCTACTCCTACTACTGCTGCTGTTGTTACTGCCATTTTATAATTTTTTAATCATTTCAATAGAATAGGTAGAAGCTTCTTCATAGCCTATTTTTTTATACACATTAATTAAAGGTTTGTTTTTTATTAACGCATACACATATTTTTTATTTAATGCTTTAGCTTGATTAGTTATTGTTTCAACCAATAACGATAAAGCATCTTTTCTTTTTTGACGATCTTTATAATGTATATTAGATATTATCCAATCACACCATACTGCCGTTGAGTTAGTGGTGTACATAAAACCTGCACAAATAGGAATGTCTTTATCGTAAACTATGTAGCCTCCAGTTCCGTTTTCAGGAAGAAAATCTTTTGTAGGCGCAGTCCATCTCCAATCATTCCACCAGCCAACAAGTATGTTGTCGTAATCACTTACTTCTAATGGTCTTATATTTAATTTCATTTACAACAAAGATAACAATTTTTTACGGATAACTTTTGTAACCTTTATTACTTCACGCCAGGAAAACTTTTCATTACACTGCTTCCTACAGAAAACAATTCAACTGGATTAGTAGAATCATTTTGTAAAGTAAATTGTAAATAGTAACCCCTTGCTCCATGAGACTCAGCAACTGAATCTTTTATAGCCATAATAAACTGACCAACGGTAGGGACTGTCCCACCCACTCCAGTAGTGTCTATAGTAATGCTTGTAGATGTTTTACCTGTTATCTGACCTGCCAGTACTGGAGGAGCTGTCGCTGCACCAGCCGTTAAAGTAGCTGCATACGCTGTGTCTCCTATATTTGTAATAGATCCAATAGAGCTTAAAAAAGTAATTATAGTTGCATTGTTTGGCCCAGTAACCCCTGTACAAACTCCAAGACCATTTGCGGAACGCATTTGCCAATTTACTGTATTAGCATTTGTTCTAATAAAAGAATACCATTCACCTTCCTTTTCTTGAAAATAAGTTTCTAACATAGATCCTGGATTCCCATCAGTTAAATCTGTCAACAAAGAAGTACATTCCCAACGAGCCTCATTTGTATCTACAACTGTAGTAGTAGACTCATAAGATATAGTCTTAAACAACTTAATACTTAGCGTTGGTTCTGGATTAAAAACACTTGTTATTGATGATGCTGTAAAAGTTCCATAATAATTATTCCTTAAAGGATTAGTGTTATGCCTCCATAAATTACCTCCCTTAAAACTGTAAAAAAAACTATTCATTCCTATCATAAACTCAGGGAAAAAAGAGTAAAAAGAAGGCCACCCACCTTGACCACCATATTTTGGAAGTGATGAAGAATCTTTATTGTATGTTAATGTATAATTTGGCATATAGTTTTATTTTTTAAGTTGGATTACAATTCCCTGAAGATACAACAACTCCGTTTCTAATTCCTAAAGCAGTTGTTCCAGATGGCCCAGGATTTCCTATTATAACGTATTGAAGTGTATTGGTGTCATTTAAGTATGCTGAACCATCAGCTGCTGTAAAAACAAAATTACCTATCTCTGGCAACGCATTAGTTCTAATGGTATAAGGCACAGAATTTCCAGTTGCATTTCTAACAAAATAGTAAGTTGTATTTGGAGTAAAACAACCAACTCCTCCCTGAAGAGGTGAACCTGTAAAAGTTGGTAAAGACACAGGACAATCTACCTCCCAATTAAATGCAGTTCCACATAGTGGTGCAAATATTTTTAAGTTTAAAACCGTTGGCGTTACTGATGTCTTAGGAACAACCATTGTAAAAACAGGAGAAGTTATAGAACTTGAATCTGATGAAAAACCTATAGCTGAAGAAGCAACTGTTACATTTTGAGTTGTTCCTTGATCCACGTATGCACCAGACACTAAAGAAAAATTAGATGGAGAAGTACCTTGAGTTGGACAAGATCCAGCACTATCGTAAGGACTGTTACTTAATAAATCTGCATTTTGATTACCTACATATGTAGGAAGTGATGTCCCCTGGTTTCCAATTCCAGCATAGTCAACTTGAGTATTAGATCCATCAACTAACAATACTCCATTGTGGTTATCTGCTGCTGTTAATCTATTATATCCAACACCATTTAATGAAGCAATAATACCATCTGGTATTGATCCACCCATAAAACATCTTATAACCACAGCTCCCAAATCATTTGCTAAATCAATATTAGCATCAAAAACTCCATTTTGATTAGCGATAGACGCAGAAAGTCCTGTTCCACAAGGAACTAAACAAGCGCTACATGGTTGAGCATTAAGTAATATTCCGTTTAACTGCTGTCTAACTATCAGGCCTTGACCATAATAACCATCAGCAGCTAAAGTACTTAATGAAGAATCCGTATATAAAGATGTTGCTGACGAAAAATTTACGCCATCGAAACAGTATGTTCCTAATGTTGCCATATTTTATTTATTTAAGGGCAAGTTACTAATTCTATTACTAACCCATTTGATGTAACTCTAATATATTTATCTGATTCTGATTTATAATAACCTGCTGTTAATGGTACTGCTTGACTACTATAACAAGTAGAAGAAGAATAAACAAAATCATTTATAGCAGGATATGTTCCTGATCCAGTATGATAGTATGTTTGAGACAGCGGTTGATTACACACATCCGAAACTTCTTGATTTGTACTTGCTGTAAAAGCAACACAATTAACAACACACTCACAACAGGCATTATCAGCAGAAGCTGCATCGTAACAAAATTGTTGACATGATGTTGTTCTGTAGTCATATATCAAATATAAATATTGATTAGCAACAGGAATAGACAAGGAGCTTAGTGTAGCCTCGTACAATCCTTCTGACGCCTCAACAACACTTCCGTTTGGTATAGTCGCAGACGCAGCTAATAAGGATGCTATATCTGGCTGGTTGTTTTGGTATAAAGTATTACTTGATAAGTATTTAAAATTATCGTCAGGAAAACCCCAGTCATAATCATCAAAATTTATTTTATTAGATCTTATAGTTAAATCAACCCCATCATTTGGAAACACCCCTAAAGACCTTATTCCAACTTGAGGATCATAGGTAGATGCAATTAAATGAGAATTACCAAACTGACACAAGTCACTATCAATTGGACTTATAGTTGTTGTGTTCTCCCAAAAATATTCTGCATGAATATATTTATTAGCATCAACACTTGAGTTCATAACCACCTTCACAACAGTAATATTTACTTGTTCAGGACAATTATAATCTATAGAAAAACTTGAATCTAAACCAACAGAATTAACTGTTACAACTGCATTACTTGGAGTGTTTAAAGATTTGCTCCAAGTGTAAGATCCTGAACCAGTTAAAGTTCCACTTGTAGATGTTGTTCCGTTCCATAATACAGAAATTGTAATACTTCCTGAAGTTATATTGTAGCCAATTAGCACATCTCCGATTACATTTCCAAAATTTACTGTAGAAGAAAACGGTGTACCAACTGGTAGACCACTTCTATTTATAGATGTACCACATGGAATTACTTGAGCAGGAATAGGTACTGATTTTTGATTCATTCCTAAAACAAACTCATCCATATAAGGATCAAATGCTCCTAATTTTTGATTGTTTAAATTATCGTTAAACTCATCTCTAAAAAAAGATCGCATTCCAGAATCGGAAATAACAGTCAAACTCTCTCCTTGACCTCCTTGTGAGTTTCCTGACAACATTAATACAGCTCCTCTTTTTGAATCTGTAAAGTAAGTATCAAACCCATGAGTTGAAAAACTTTCAGGATTAAAACTAATACCATACTCCTCAATACGAGCAATTTGAGTTCCTAATATCTGAGGAACTGAAGTAACAACACCACCACCTGTTGAGTCAGTTAATTGGTTTTTACTTGCTAAAACATAAGAAATTTTATCCTCTTGCAAAACTAATATATCAGTTTTACGCGCGTGCATTTTTTGAATAGGCCCATAAGAAGTTTCTAAATCTTTAAAATTTACTAAACCTAAATTAAATTCATTTAAATTATTTGTACCAGAGTTACTACTGTACACTCCGCTATAAGTCATACCTTCAAACCTATCAGCTTCCTTATAGTCTTGATTAGATACAGCTAAAGTTCTTTCTCCTAATTGAAAACTTTTAGCGGCTAATCTATCTTTTATTTTATAACTTTCAACACCATTACCAAATGTGTAAACATCAGAAAAATTTAATTCAACAACCGCATCTTGTGAAGAAGTTTGATTTTGATCAAAATCTCCTGTTCCTGATAAATGATTATAATTAGCGTCAATATCATACATTTCACTTGCATCAAAATACAAATCTGGATTTGCATCTAAAGGCTCTGACTCAAAAATCATTAAAGTATTAGCTCTAAAAACAACAATGTCAGCAGATATACTTGATTGTCTATCAGAAGTAAAAGTTCTGTTAGCTCCAGGAACACCACTATTTATACCAAAGTATAACGGAGAGGTTTCGTCACCTGGAATATCTTGAACAAAACCAAGCTTTATTTTAAATCTTGTACATGGAAGATTGCCAGCAAACCCATATTCATTACCAGAAACAAATGGAGGAAATCCACTGTCAGGAACTGAAACATTTACATAAGCTCCATCATAAGTAGCAGCAACCTCATCAACACCAAAACCATTTACATTCCCTGGTGAAGCCAACAGAACATTTACATTGTCTCCATCATACCATCTTTTCATGTCTGGGTAATCTCTACTTGCAACAAATTGCTGTTCCCACTCCCAAGTATATTCTTTCGCTCCACCTGGAAAACCTGTAGCAGAACGTTGCGCTATAAATTTTAATTTTATAACAGAACCACCTGGGACGCTATAGTTTGTTGTACCAGTAGCAGCTCCTAATGAATCATATTGTGTTGTAAAACAAGGATAACCTACCTGTCTTTTTGAAGTGCAACCATCAGCCTTGTCCGATGCTTTCTGATCTCCATAATCTATAACCGAATCATTAGGAATCGTAACATTAAAATTTTGATTTTTAACATTCATGTATAAACCTGGCAATTGACTTATTTCTTCAAATCCAATTTCTCCAGCTTCTTGTAAAAAATCTGTAGACTCTGCTGTTACATCTAAAACAGTAACTTTTTCTACTCTTGGCAAAGCCCCATCTACATCTCCTTTTACTATTAGCGTTTGTCCTTTTTCAACCTTATTAGCATTATCGCCTTCTAATTTAAAAAAGATCATATTGTCACTTGGTCTTACATAATAGAAATTTGTAAATATAGTTTCATAAGTGCCTAAACTTGGTTTAACAACAAACTTGTATTTTTTGGCCCAGTAAGGAGCAATACTGTTTACTTGAACTAAAATTTTATTTACACTAATTGAATTTGCTGGTTCAATATATATTGTATTATACTCCGAAACCAATACAGTAGAGGCACGAGCGTATTCATCCATATAAACAATTCCTGTTTCATAATCCCTATTACTATGTAAACTTGTAGTGTCATTATCTGAAGTGAATGTAATGTTTCCAGAAATAAATCTAAAAAACTCAAACATATTTGTTGTTATTGGAGCTGCTGGATCTGTAACATCTATAGCTTGATAATTCATTGCAATTACCTGTAACTCAAATGTATCAGATCCTGGGACTACCGCAGTTAATGCAAACCCTTGCTGTGCAGTTGCATCAGTTATACTACTATTAAATTTTGTAAATGTACAGGTGTTAGCTGGAACAGATAAATAATTATTAAATAAATCTGTTAAAGAATTTCCTGTATCCGCTAATAGCAAAGTCTTAAACCTTCCATCTGATAATATACCTGTTCCTATTGCATCTTTAAACTGAGCTGAACTTACAAAATCATAAACAGAAGAATAATCTTCATTTAATGTAATAGATATTGTTAACGAAAAACTTGCGTTTTTAAACTCTTCATTAGCAATGTAACAATCAGTAGTTGTTGTGCCAGTTAATTTAGCGTGTTCAAAACGAAAAGAAAAACCTATTACAGATCCTTGTTTTAACTTAGAAGAAATTTCCGATAAGTTAATAGTGATTTTACTATTATCTATATTTTCAGTTGTCCCAGAAAGAGTATAAGCGCTACCATTCCCTGGCTCTGGAATTTTTAAAGTTATAAAATCTACGTTTTTTGAAATGTAAGAGGTTGTATAGTTTAAAGCAATGTTTGATCCATCAGCACTCCCTCTTCTAAAGTTATATCCATCTATAAAATTACCATAAAATAACCTATTACTCATTATTGTTTGAGCTTTTGCTACCCTTGGAACATTATCATATTGTCTTAATAACTCATCTCCACCTATTGTGGTATAAATTTTACTATTTGTAAAAGAATAAGTTTTAGACGTATTGTCTGCCCATCCATAATCTTGTTTCTTAAATCTCTCTATTACAAAAATAGAATTTGAAGTTGTTTCTTTATATAGTAAATCGATTTCTAAAACACGTTTACTACCAGTATTAAAAGTTACAATTGCTCCGTTGTATCTATTGACCATTCCACCGTTTAAAAAGTTTCTTGTATCAAAAGTAAATGTGCTTGCTGCAAAAGCTGGTTTTGTAAATAAAGAAGTAGCGCTATATTCGTTGTCTTGATACCTGTATCTATATGCAAAACAAACAAATCTTTCTTTTAAGTAATTTTCATTACCAGGTAAGTTTACAAGTTGAACTAATGGTGCAGGTAAGTTTACATTTGATCCAACTACATCTTCAAACCCAGGCGGCTTAACTATTACAGATATATCTTCTTCAACAATCTGATCTGTATTACCAATTGGGTTAGGATAATTTCTCCCTATATTTATCATTCGAGGAGGATTTAAATCATCTGTAAAAAACAATAATTTTCCATCCACTAAATCAACCGCTGTTATTAAGTATTTAGGATCAAAATTTAATACCGTAGTAGAAACAACATGATATTGAACAACTTGATTCTCAGTATTATAAGAAACTATTAAATCAATTCCTCCAGTTTTACCAGGGAAATCTTTATCATGTATAAACCAATAGATGTTCTCTCTCATTCCATCCTCATAAGCTCCTATACATACTGCTGTTGAAGATATAGTCGTACCTTCAAACTTAATTGTTGTAAGTTTTTGATTACCTCTGGAGTTTTCCACAGCTCCTATTTCAGTAGTTTCTGTAGCTCCTAAACGAACATTCATTGCGTTAATATATTCTCCAGGAGGAAGAAGCCTTTCATCGATAGACTTATTCATTCTACCTGCCGTAAAATTTGTTGTAACTATTGGCATATTATTTTATCCATTTATTCTGACCTCTCATGTTCATTAACAATCGACCAGGGTGTATATTACTTAATCTAATTTTTGAATTTCTTAACAAAGAAGACTTATCTTTTCTTGCTCTATTAATTACATACTCTGAAACACCTACTCTTCCATTTAATATAGAGTATCTAATATAAGCGTATATATATTCTTCAAATAATTTGTTTACATGAACATCTGTATCAACTCCATTTTCCATTCCATCTGAAACATATTCTAAAACAATAGAAGAAGAAGCGATTATGTTGCTAAAGTTAATTACACCTGCTTGCTTATTAATTGTAAATGTAGGATTAGAATTTGCAGTCTCTGTGTTTAATCCAAAGCGTGCGCCTACAGCGTAATTAAAACACCATACACCATCTATACACCATCCTTCAGAATTATTGTAAGGACTACTCGAGTTTAAATATATGCTCGGAGCTGTAGCTGACATTTGATTTAAATTTAATTCTGACTCTTGAGGACTTAACGCATTACCATCTTGATCAAATAATACATTTGACTGATTGTCTTGTAAATATGCAGAAGACCAATTTGTTTGAATGTTTTCTGACAATGGATGTAATACTCCATTTACAAATTGAGAAATACGCACCCAATTCACATAGTCTGGAGGTAATACAAAACGCAATTGATCTGTAATGTCTAACTGAAGAATTTTAATCTCCTTCATCGCGTCATAATTTAATTCTTGTATCCCTCTTTTAGCGTGAAATAAAATTTGATACCTTTCGATATTATTTATTAACTCGTGATTACCTTGATACATTAACATAAAATTATTAACTATATCAGATAAAGAAAGAAATTGATACGATCCATGATTTAAATCAGTTGGATTGTTTCCTGAGTTTTGATAATATGCGTAATCATTTATATATGCCATAATTATTGTTGTTGTTGATTATCCATTATTTCTGCATTTTGACCAAACTCAATTACATCTTTTTCTCTAATTTCAAGGCCAACATATTGGCAAATCTTAGCTATTAGAATAGGCTCGTCTGACAACGGTAATTCAAAGTCTTGATAATCGGCGCTTGTAGGATCAAATAAAGGCTCTCCAGCTAATAGTGTAGCGTAAGTCCAGTTTGGCGGTAAAGGGTATCTAACGTACTGAGATGTTAATTGACCTATTTTATTTATAGTAATTGGAAATGCTTCCGCTACAAGAGCATTTTGTGTGTAAGCTGGGTAGCCAATGTTTGGTTTTGTTAAAACAGAATTGTTCAGCATAGTAATTTTACTTTGTGCTACTCTTTCTGCTTCAACAATATCATTGACTGAATATATATTGTAAGTTTTTCCTACAGCATTCCAAACTGATGCACCTACTGTTGCAAAGACTAAAAGATTTGTTGCGCTAACTACTTGTGAAACTACTGTGTTATAAACCACCCCTCCTGTAATAGTTGAAACTATATCTCCAACAGCTACTCCTGCTGCAATAAAGTCCGCAGAAGTGTCGTTTACCGCTATAGAACCACCATTGGTCGAAGTTGTTACTCCTGCCGCCAATTCTTTAGCAAACACCATCATCTTATTAATTAAATAATAATCAGCTGGTAGTGTATATAAATTAGACTGTATATCCCCTAATTGAGATGTTGCAGAATTTAATAAAGGAATATTTACATAAAAAGTATCTATTACCTCAACTAATCCTTTAGCTATGTCGGCATAACCTGTTCCAGATTGTCTTTGGTTTTCTTTTAATATTTGATTATTATATTGATAAAAATAATCCTCAAACATATCCATTTGAGCTTGTTGCGCATACAAATTAAAGTCAGCTGGAGATATGTAACCGTAATTATTTTTATTCGCTATAGCTAATACAGTGTTTCGTACTTCGTTTATTGGCATAATTAATTCTTTTTACAAAGATAGCAAAAAAAAAGAGGCCCTATTTTTTTTAGAACCTCTCTTTAATTGTTTAATTAATGCTGTTATGCATTAACGATACTTGTTACAGCTTTTGGAAGACTTACCTCAAAATAAGGATTCTGCCAAGATGTAGCTAATGCTACTTCCATATTATCTAATATAGATGTGTAAACATCATGAGCTACTTGAGCCGCTGTTGTTACTGTAGTAACAGTTCCATCAACATAAGAAATTGTAACTGTTACTTCTGTAGCTGTTGCCGTAGCAACCGCTTTAACTCCGTCAAGACTAATCAATTGACCAGTAATAGGAGCGTTCGTGATTTTAAGAAATTTTGCCATTTTATAAAAAGTTTTTAATGGGTTAATAAAGTACAAATATAGCAAAAAAAAAGCCACCCTTTTAAGGTAGCTTATTTTCGGTATGCTCTGTTTCGTTCCGCAACGACCAAGTTTAAAAAACTAACAGTTACATCCTAATATTTCTGAATTGTTAATTTTACTTTTTATTACTTAATTTGTTTTTTAAAAGTTTAAAAACCTCAAGTCCTTCATCGGATTGTAAAAAAGAACCAACAATATAATTTGGATCTTCACCATAAGGAACTGTTAGCATTTTCTTTTTGTTGTTAGGTAAATTATAATAAACATCCTTGTTGTTATTTCTAAATGTTATAAAACCTGCCATCATAAATTGATGAATTGTATCCATTAACTCTAACATTGGATCATTTATGGTATCCATAAAATCTTCTGGTCTTGATTTAGCATATAAAAGAATATCTCTTTTTAATTCTGGTATTGTCATGTTATCTACACCATTACCCATTAAAACTCTACATACTGAAGTTAATTTATTTACATCAGTAGTTATTTTTTTAGCTTCTATTTGAGCATTTAACTCTGCCTCAACATACTCTAATTCTTCAGCTGCATCTTTAGCATTATTTATTTCCTCAAATACCATGTCTTTACTTGGATGATAATATAAGAATTGTTGTAATACTTGATTTTGTTTTTCAACTATTAACATTCCATCTTCAAAAACAATTGGTTCTAAGATTGCATTACCATCTTGTTCGTCTTCAAACGGACTTTTTTGATTTCTTGCATAACGAAGAGGTCTATTAATACCTTGGTCTTCGTCAAAATGTAATAAAGGTGATCTCGATGAATGCCTTGAAGCAAGCATATATGAGAGTGGGAATTGTTGGCCTGTAAGTTTATAGGCTTTAGTTTCGTACTTTTCTTTTTGTTTTGCCATTATAATATGATTTAATTTGATTAAAAAAAATAAAAAGGGAGAAATTAATCTCCCTAATTATTACTACTTATTTACTATGCATCTTGGAATAAGAAGAAGTTGTTTGCACCTAAAGTACATACAGCTCTCTCACTCAAGAAGTTTACTTCCATCGCATCTAAATCAGAAGTTTTTGCACCACCAGCAGAACCAGTAATCCAAGTTTTGTATCTTCTGTCTTCAGTTTCTGAAGCTCTATATCTAACGTGTAAGAAAGGTCTTTTAGCGTTCTTACCTAAGATTTGATCATATACAGTTGTTGAACCAGCTGGAACTAAAAGTCCGTTGATTGCACCTGCATTTACACCACCTCTCATAGTAGGATCGTTTAAGTATTTCCAGTCAGACTTGTAAAAATCATAACCTCTACGGAATCCTGTGAAACCTAAGTTAAGAGCCATGTCTTTATCATTGTCAAATAAACCATAAGAAGTACCACCTGCTCCATAAGAGTTTTGTGCTGCTAACATATCGTCAATGTCAAATGAGAATTGTCTGTTTACAAAAATTACATTTTCTTCAATAGAACCTTGCTTATCAAGTCTTTGAATAACATTGTCAAATTGAGCTAAAGCAACTGGGTTTCCACCACCGAATACATTACCTCTATTTCCTACTACATAGAAAATACCATCAGATCCTGAAAGATTAGCTGCACCTGCACCTACTCCTACACCTTGTAAGAAATCGGCTGCACCAGAAGCTGCGTCTGCTGGAACTGCTTCCACCATTGCTGTTTCTAAATAATCTTCAAAACGTAATCGTGTATCATGCTCAGATTTCAAATACCATAAGTATCCGCTTGCACCATTTTCAGATGTAACTTCAATCCAACCAATTTGAGCCATGTCAGAACCAGAAACAGAATATTTGTCTTTGATAATAATTGGCTTGTTGTCAAAAATAAAGTCATCAGACTCGTTAGAACCAACCATTCCGTTAGTACCTTTTGCAAATTCAGAACCATAGATAAAAATATCACATCCTGATGCTGCTGCCATTGCTTGACCGCCTGCTTCATAATAAGCTACAGTAAATGTTCCTGGAGCTGCTGAAGTTGGAGCTACTTTGATAATTGCTTTATTTTGTAATGTTGATCCAGGTGTATTGTCTGAAATCATTACAGTTTGTCCAACTCTAAGTGTAGCTAAAATACCTGAATTAGCATTTAACTGTGGATTAAAGTTAGTAGGATTGTTAGCTCCAGCTCCTGGTGCTGCTCCTACTCCTGGAACTGTCCAAACACCATCTACTGCACCTGCTGCTGAAGCAGAAGTACATCCTTGATATTTTGTGTGTAATCTACCTTGTTCTGCCCATTTAATTAAATCTGAGTTAGAAGGCATTTCAGCTCCTACCATTCTCAAGAATGATGCTACTGATCTGTTTCCATAACGCTCAAATTCCTTTTCGTAAGTATCTGGAAGATACTGATTTAAGAAATCAAAGTTGTTTATGTAGTTTGTTGATAACGGAGTTTGCTGCGCACTTGGCTGCAAGTCAAATCCTGGTGTTACATTTACTGCCATTTTTTAATTGTTTTTAATTGTTTTTAATTGTTTAACTTTTTTTAACACTTCTAATTTTGAGTCCTCTTCCATGTTCATTTCTATTATCACTACTCACAGGACGTATTTTCATTCCATCTTTTGAAACGGTTTGAGATTGTTGCCTCATATCCATGTTTATGTTTTTAGATTTTCTTGAAACATTATCCACAGCATTGGCTACGCCTTGATCATAAAAATATTGAGCAAACTTATCAGGATTCATCGCTACCGACAAAGCTTTATGATAACCTACTGCGTCTTTAATTAATCCACTTTCGTCTAAATATTTGCCAATAAAATTACCAACATTAGATTGAACATTTCTTAATTCTTCCGCAGTACCAGGTTTATAAGTTAAATTATTATCAGACACATTGAAATCAAAACCTTTAAAATCATTGTTAAACACATCATTTGTTTTGTCTGTAAAAAAATCAGCTTTCTTCCTGTTTACTTCCTCTAAACTTTTAGATTCCTCTATTGAACTTCTGTAAGCATTAAGATTTTTTTCCTGTTCTTCAGATAATCCACCCCCACTTGACTCAAGAGGAATGTTGTATTTATCTTTTTGTTCATTCAAAAATTTCTTTGCTTTCGCAAGTTCACGTTTTTTAGCTAATTTTACTTTCTTGATTTCTCTTGGTTCGTCTAAATCCTCATCGAAACTAAACTTGTCCTCAATAATATCTTGAATGTCTATTTCGTCTAAACCTTCTTCAGTTGACGAATAATAATTAGCCAGTACAACATCGTCTTCCATTTCCTCAAAGTTTTTTTGTAAATTATAAAAATCTTCAATTCCACGTCCAGTTTCTTGTTTGTACTTAAAATACGCTGATACATCCTCTGGTAAATCAACATTTGCCTCTTTTTCCGCAAATAATTCATCAACAGAATTAATATCCTTGTCGTATCTATTTTTTATATATGAAAGAACGTCTTGATCATTTAATTCAACCAAGGGTGTTTCAATTTCCTGTTCTTTAACAGGATTGTTATTTTCTTTAGGCTCTTCTGTTTTATTATCTTCAGATAAATTAACTTTATCTATTGAAGGTTCATTTGTATCTGAGTCTTGATATTTTTCTTCATGCGCTTTTAGTAAATCGTTTTCTACTTCAACACGAGACTTTTCCTCTTTTGTTACTTCTCTTACTTTAATTTCCATTTGATTTGATTTTTTACAAAGTTAATATTAATTTTAATTAAATTTTAGGCTATTTATCTTGGATTAAATTCTGAAAAATCAAACCCATCTAAGCTATCTTCATTAGATTCAAAATTAATAGAAGGTAGATTACGTTTTCTTTGTTCAATCATTCTTGATTGATTAGAAGATTGATTATTTAATCTATCAGATTTATTTGTTTCTCTACTTTTCTCTCTTTCGTCTAATTGACTTTGCTCTACACCCTTTAATTGCATTTGATAATTAAACTCAACCTCCATTAACTTGGATTTTAATTGAACTTCCATTTGCATTTTTTGAATCGCCATCTGACCTTCAGCAGTCATTGTTTCCATTTTTGCAGCTGACTGAGCTTGAGCTATTTGCATTTGCTGTTGAGCCGCTGCTTCTTGAGCTTGCATTTGTTGTTGCGCCTGCATCTCTTGTTGTTGCATTTGCATTTGCTGTTCTCTTTCTTCTTTTTGTTTACGTTTTAATTTTAATAACTGATTAGCCATTTTTAGATTATGAATCTCTCTAATATCAATAGCGTCTTCTAAACTTATATTTTTTTGAGATAAAGCCATTTGAATGTTTTGCTCTAACATAGCTTTTTCCTCTTCATCTGGAGACATTTCAATAAATATTCCAAAATCATATAAATACAAGTTTTTTATATCTTCAATAATTTGAAGATTATATTTACCAATTTGCATTGCAAACTCATCTTTAAAATCAGCATACTCTAATATATCAGCCATTCTAATAGATAAGCATTCAGCTAAACTTCTTGTCATATATAAACTTGCTTGTAATATATGTCTTGTAGCTGTATTTGAATTTAATGCAGCTAATTTATTAACACCAACTAAAGAATTAGGATCAGGACTTGATCCATCACGAGCTTCGTTTAGTCCTGTTACAGATCTAATCATATCTAAATAATGATTATAATTGCCTATAAGCATTTGCATTTTACCTGCTCCACTTGAAGCTGTTAATTGAGTAATTGGAACTTTTGCATTATTATATTCACCATCCTGAGTATAACTTCTACCAATAACACTACCTGTTTGAAAGTATAATCGTAAAGCATCCTCTGGATTGTATGCAGCTCCAGTACCTAAATCTACCTCATTTAATCCATCAGCATCAATAAAAACACCATCAGGAACTACACGAGAAACAACTTGTTGAATTTTTAAATGCGTCATTTGAATTAAATCCGCAAACGGAATCATTCTACGAACTAAAGATTCAACAGCTCCTTTGTACATTCTTGGCGCGCAAGCTATATAATTAGGTCTTGCATATTGATTTGCTGATTTTGGTCTAACCATATTTTCACTCAATTTCCATTGAAGCATAATATTAGTACCCATAACCATTACACCATCATACCAAACATCAATTCTTTTAGTAACTTTTTCAAAGCCACCTTCATCCATCATTTCTTGAGGAGGATTAAATTCATCTGTTTTTTCTACAGTTTTAAATGTTCCATCAGCCATTCTTTTCTTCTTGTAAACAAAAGAATTTGTAGATTTATAATTAAAATACAACAAGGTAGCTGTGTCTCTATGAAACATACTATTGTTGTAAGCTTGTGCGTCATTATAATACTGATACCATGATTGACTATATTTAGATATTTCATCTAAATCTCCAAGAGATAAGTCTGGATCTATTTTAATTAACTCTCCAATTGGAACAGTTTTAATTTCTCCCCAATAAAAATTATCTTTAAAATAAGGATCTTCAGTATAACTATAAACCACATTAGCTGGATCAACATAATCAATTTGAACACCAGAACCTGGTAAAAACATATGTTTACATATACCAATACCTAAAACAGTTTGATCATAATCACATCTTTTTCTAATATCTTGGTAATGATTTTCATCTAACAAAGTATTAATACCAACCTCTTGAGCAATCTCAACAGCTGGTTTAAACTTCATTTGCATATACAATTCTAACTCCTCATCGCTTCCTGGTAGATCTTCTTCTGCTACCGAAAAAACAGGGATTCCAAATTGTTTCTCTAACTCTTTTAAAACAGGTGCGGCCACCATATCAGCTTGAACCATGTCTTGAAAAATATTTCTTTTTTCTGCTGACATTGCATCTTGCGCATACGTTTTAACTTTAAATAATCGATCAGACATACCATTAACAACTATATCCACAAATTTTGGAATAATTGGAACTGGAGTCCAGTCTAAATTCAAGTGACTTAAATCACCATCTACTGATATTTCATTTTTATATTTAGCAATAGACTGTTCACCTCTTGCGTATAATCTTAACCTATTAAAATCTGCCCATTGATTATAAAACCTACATGAACCACTATCTCTCCTAAACCACTCGTACTGAATTGCTTGACCTACTTGAAGTCCAAATTCCATTGTTTTTTTAACGGAGTCTGAAGCAAATTGATCAGGAAAAGCAGCAGAGTTAACTTGTATGTTTACATCTTTCATTTATTAAGTAATTGACTAACCGAGGCTGTGTTATTATATCTTGCAAAGTTAATGCTTATTTTCGATTTTTCTTTAGTAGGAGTGTACAGGTGTTTTTGATTAGCCATTATTGCTAAACCAGAACTAATAGAAGCATCAAACTTAGTTCTATTGCTTATATCAAATTTCGCCCAATCCTCTAAGGTTCTATGAAAATTCATTACACCCATATCATCTTTATCTCTATACGATCCTTCCATATCTAATCCCACATACTTTTCTATATACGATTCTATAGCAGAAGCGTGTGATTGTTTTACATCTTCGCTGGAGTTAGGAATACCGCCTAATTCTTTTTCAGTTTTTGATAATTTATTAAAAACCTTATCAGGCCTATTAACACTAAACCCACGATAACCTCTATTTTTTAAATGATACAATAATCGAGGTTTATTGTTTTCACATAATATTGGCATACCATAAAATACTATCGCCATTAAAACATCTTCAAAAAACAGTTCAGCAGTTTGAGGACGAGCTATGTATTCTAAGAAAAATTCATTACTTGGAGCATTATCCATATTAAACTTTGTTAATCCATGTAAAGAACCGTTAGATCCTTTACCGACAACTACCCCTGATATATCATAAGAATCACATCCAAATGTACCTACATGTTCATTCCCTGGATATTTTTTACCATTCTTATTTATAACATTGTTTTGCAACGCTTTTTCTGGTAACCAAGTTACAAAAAATCTACCTCTTTTATTAGGCGTCCAAATTACCCTACTATCTTTAATTCCGTTCTCCCAAGAAAAAGATCCCTGTGTTACATATCGGTCAGTAATTAAAGAATCATTGTAATCAATTTGTTGATATATCTTAGTAAGATTAAATATAGACTGCTTGCTTTCATCTCTAAAAGCATGAGACTCTGATCGAGGAAATTGTCTGTAAAATTCATTTAAAGCATCAGGATCTTGTTTTAAAGAATCTACTTCATTTTCCCAATAATCAACAGCACCTTGAAATATAAATTCATTGTCTATTCCTAAAATTGGTTTTTCAGGAGATCTAAAAACTGGCATCCCATATCTATCAATAAAACCCTCCATGTTCCATTCCATAGGGATAAAAAGTGAATATAACCCACTTTTTGTTTGACCATTTGAATTTCTTTTAGTGCAGTCTGAATCATTGTATAATTTTTTAAAATTAGAACCACCTTTATCTAAGGCATTTGAAGTTGAACCCATCATACATTTACCTATAACCTTGCTACCTAAACGCAAACAGGTTTTTGTAACCCTCCAGTTATTTAAAATATTATCAGGACGCTCCCATTTACCACTCTCATCATGCAAAAGTAATTGTAATTTTTCTCCATCATAACTGTTGTCTCCAGTATTTTTCCAGTCAATAGTTGTATCTAAACCTTCAAGTTCTTGATCTTCAGTTAAATACATATTTTTTTTAGTGATCTTAGAAGCAGGAACTCTATATGCTAATTCTGTTTTAGGTTTATCCATACCATCTTGTATGGGTTTAAAAAAGAAAGGGTAGTTATTAGATATAGGAACTATTTTATCTGTAAACATTTTTTTAGCATCCGAACCAGTTTTAGATAAAACACCTATACGAGCATCTTTAGTAATAGTCCCAGTGTTAACACCTTCACACGATGCCATAAATGAAAACCCAGAACGTCTAATTTTTAAATAGTCCATTCCAAAACTTCGTTTATCCGCTTTACAAGCTTCCCAAAAAATATAAAAAATTCTATTTGCTTCTCTAAAATCTGGTAATCCAATATCTATTTTAGTCCATTGCAAATACATATAATGTGTACCTGTGATATAAGTTGGAACACCTTTGTTTAAAAACCAACATCCTTGTTCTCTATAATTAAACTGAGTTTCTATGTAATCAACCCATTCGTTTTTAAAACTTGCAGGGGTGTCATGCCATTGAAATATAGATTTAATTTTTTTTAATTGTTTAGGAATTTCTGTTGCTTCCCAATATTGCTCTTCTTTTTTTTCTGATCTTTTAATAAAGCTTTTAGGAGCTTTAGGTAATGCTATATTTAATCCACTTATATTTATTATATTTTCAATTTGACCTGTTTTTGAAATTACAACAAAATTATATTTCTCATTATATCCATAAGTCCATGATTTAGCTTTGTTTTTTATAGACAAAACATTTTTTGGAACTATGTTAACAAGCTCATTATATATTTTATTTTGAATTTCTTTCTGCAAATCCTTTTGGTGTATTACTTATTTTAGTGTCAACTCCTTCCAACAAGTCTTTTTCTTCTTGTATTCTTTTTAGTATTTCAAATGCGTCAAATATTGCTAACTTTTTTGTAGCAGCAGCATTTTTTAATTTATCCGCAGCCAGATCATCTTCGCTATCGTATTTAATAATGTCTGCTTTTGCAACTTTAATTAATTGATGAACAGCTAATTCACCAGCTTTTATAATCTCTTTTTTTATGTTTTTTATATCCATCTTGATTTCGATTATATTTAAGTTTTAATTTATCTACTTTATCTTCCCAATCAGAATTTTTTTTATTAATTTCTTTCTTATTCATAATCAGAAACTTTATAAAACATTACAAAAGCTTTCCTTCCTTCTTTCCAAGATACGTTAGGATATTTACTGTGAAAATAACTTGAGGGATAAGAAACTAATCTATTTTCTTCGTAACCAACTACAGTGCTTAACCTCCATTTTTCTAAAGTATTTGCATCTACTTTTATCATTTTATCATACTCTTCATCTGTAATATCTTTAGGTATTTCTCTTCCATATATATCATGCTCCCATAATGCAGTACCATGAAGTTCTTCTTTTTCTCTTGGAGATAAATAAAGAACCAATGCTCTGTCAGGTTTTTCTCCATTAATATTTAAGTCAGAATGAATACGCCAAGAAACATCTAATTTATCTGTAGCAATTCTAAAAAAACTTAAAATATTTTTAATTTCCTTGCCTTCAATAATAGATATTTTTTGTGTTATATATTTATCAAACTCTTCATTTGATTCTTGAATATGGAAATCTTTATCTCCAGCTTTTATTTTTTTAAACTCATTTTCGTCTAAATATTTATTAGCTATTTCAAAAAGATTTTTTTGTACAAAATCATCTACAATATATATCATAATGAAAAGGTTATATTGTTAGTAAACATCCTATACAACCGCTCTCCATCTACATTAAATTCATATTCACTTTCTGGTTGATAAGAAATCTCATCACCAACATTTAAACCCATACTTAAAAGTTGATTATTTATATACTTAATAGTACCAAACAAGGGTTCTTCTGTAATAGATTTTTTAATAAAAGAATTTTTTGCAGGAGATGGTTTGATGAAACAATATTTATTGTACCCTCTCCATTCTCCATTTTGTTTGTATAAAAAAAACTGATCAGGATCTACAAAAAATAAATTATCTTTAAAATAACTTTTGCCGCTTTTTCTACGGCCCTGCATATCATTATAAAACTTAAATACATTATGATGAACTAAAAGGGTGTCACCCTCTTTTACAGGCCCTGAATAATCTATAGGGGTTGATACTACAATTGCGTAACGATTTGACGCACTATGGTCTTCTTCTGAAGTACTTATGATAAAATTAGTTTCACCGTAAGTTTTTGTGTTATCGTATCTCTTATTATTATAAGGTTTTACAATAAACGAATAAGGAGATTTCATTAAAAATTTATATTATATTCTAAAGATATAGGTAAGGTACATTTAAATTCTTTCCAAAGCAAGACTTCATCCTTTTTCATAATCCAAATTTTGTAAGACTCTGAAGCAACATCATGCTGAATAAGATGTATTCCATAACTGCCGCCTAAAACATCCTGACCTACTATATAATGCATAGCGCCAGACTTATAGTCTGCTCCGATTGAAATTTTTCTTATGTCCATTTAATTAAAATGATGTTCCCACTGTAAGAACTCTATAAGATATGTTTAAATATAATAATCCATTTCCTTGAGTTGGGTTAGCTGAATTTGCTTGCAAAGTAAATGGAACTCCTGAAGGAATATCTATTTGACTTCCACTTGCAACATTTAGCGCTAATTTTTTAACAGAATCTGTTGCACTATTTAAAGTACCAGTTAATATAGCGTATTGATTTGAAGAGCCTGCTAATAATAACAAATTATTCCCAGACGCAAAATCATAAACAGCATTCCCTGCATCGAAAGAAGTCATTACACTCATAATATCTAAAACTTTTCCAGCTCCAGGATTAGGAATTAATGTAACTGGTGATGTGAAAATAGTTGATAATTGAGAACTTGTTACAGCTACTTTAGCAACAAAAGTGTCAATTCCAAATAAAGATTGTAACGCACTTATTGTACAAGTCTTAGTCATTAAGTTATTTTCCGCGTCAGTTATAATTAAATAATCTGCTGCATCAAGATTGCTAATGTTAGGATACGCTGATATGTTGCTAATTTTTGCCATGTTGTTTTATTCTACTGCCTCTAAAGGCTTTTCTTCTTCGTCTTTAACCTCACCTGTTTGTAAGTTAATAACTGCATTTTTACCAAATTCCTCCATTAAAGATTTCTCTTGTTCTGCGAATTTTTCTTTGATACCAGCTATACCAGATATAAGATCTGCTTTTTTAATTTCTAAATCTGCAATTTCAAATTTTGAATCATTAAATTGTTTTTGTAAACCTTGTAATAATTCTAACTGTTCTTTACTTAATTGTTGTGACATTTGATTATATTTTATTTATTAAACTTAACACAAATATAAGAATATTTTTTTTATGATTCTAATAGTTTTAATCTTGCCTCTAAAGATTCTATTTTAGCTACAGCTTCTTGCAATGCACTTGTTAATAAAGGAACTATTTTAGATTGATCAATTGATTGATATTCAGGATCTCCTTTATAATCTACTCCATCTTTTTCTCCTGTAATAGCTTCTGGAATAATATCAGAAACCTCATGAGCTATAAATCCATCAACTGTAATAGTTGCGTCTCTACTAACATCTTGATCAATAAAATTAAATTTTGAAGGTTTTAATTTTTTTAACCTATCTATTGAGCCAGTCATAGGTATAATATTCTCCTTTAACCTATAATCAGAACTTGTATTAAAAGATGTACTTGAACTTCCGCTTTGAGTTATAGTACCCACAGTAGATCCAGAACTACTGTAAAACCTCATGAATGTAGATCCTACATTTGGATTTTTAATAGATATACCAGCGTTTCCATATCTTGGCCCATTAACATATATACCATGCGCGCCATAAGGAGAGCCTGATGTGGAGTTATATATTTGCATGCCTATTCCACCTGAGCTGGTTGTAGGGCCTTGTATTTGCAATGCTCCACTATTAAACGTAGTGCCACTATAATTTATACCTAAAACATTATTAGATGAACTCCAATATAAAGTATCAGATGATTGCGTTCGAGTTCCTGTAAAAAAGGCTACTCTACCACTTGTTCCTGATCCTGTTATAGCTCCAGCATTTGATAAAAACTGTGTTGGTGTTTGCTCTCTCAATAGTCTTGGAACAGTGCTACTTGCAGAATCTGTATAAACAGGAATAAATGTAGCGTTACTTGAAGTTGGACCATTTATAATGCTATAAATATTTTCTAACTTTATATCTCCAAATATATTTTCTTCTATATTTATTAAAGTAAGAGTTCCTCCAACTGCCATATCCGTACTTCCTCCATTCGCATAAATATAATTCCATTGATCACCATCATCATCAAAAACTATTTTACTACCCTCATCTAAATTTATTGGCCCAGAATTAAATGTATTCCCAAAATTGCTCATAGTTCCATTTGAGCTTATTGAAAGTCGGTTTGTACTGCCATCTTTTACTCGGAAATTATCTCCAAAATATATTATAGTATCAGATCCAGAAGTAAGAGCTGAGTTTGAAACCTCAACATCATTACCAGAAGTTAAAGATATTAAAGTTCTGGCATTACCACTTGTGTCTGTTCCCAAATAATCACCATTGTTTGGTATTTGAAAAAGAGTGGATGTTAGTTTGTTTGTTGAAGTGTCAAAAAGAAGTTGTGCATCAGAACTAAGGATGTTAGTTCCACTCCAGATAGTTACTCTACCACCAGCACCAGAACCTGATAATGATGATGAATTAGCATCTACATAAGCTTTATTAGCTGCATCTGTAGTTGCTGTTGGTGTTGCAACATTAGTAATTTTTTGAGCATTCATACTGACAGAACCATCTGGATTGCCAAAGTCATTTAGTCTCATGTTACCAGTTCTTATTTTACTAACCGCACCATAAGTAATACCTGGGTTGCTATCTGCACATAAAAAATAAGTACCATAAGAAGTACCTGTATTAAGGCTACTAATTGTGGTGGCTGGGTGTACAAGGTTATTACTTGCAGCTGTATAGTTTACACCAACTGTAGCGTTTGCAGTTGTACCCCCTGTTACGGTTATACCATTTGCTGAAGCTAAAGTTAATATACCAACTGACTTTGCATCTACATAAGCTTTATTAGCAGCATCTGTACTTGCTATAACATTATCTATACCTTGTATACGCCCTGTTGCTCCTAAAACTATTTGACCACCTACTAATGTCAACACACCTGATGTGTTAATAGACATTCTTTCAGCAGCCTCGTCATTTACAAAAAAGTCTAATGTTTCAGTTCCTGAATCAAATTTAATCGCTGCTCTTTGACTTGTTTCTCCTTGCGCATCACCAAAAACAACTCCTGCTTGAGTTTCAGCTGTATTGAAGATAAAAAGATTTTTAGTTGCTCCTGATATTGTAACATTGTCACTAAAAGTTTTAGCACCACCTATTGATTGTGTGCCTGAAGTTCTTACAACTGTACTATCTACAACGATATTATCTGCGTTAGCAGTAATACCATCACTTCCAATAACATTTAAAGTAACTGATCCTGAACTACCACCACCTGTCATACCTGTGCCAGCTATAACATTTGTGATGTCACCTTGCGGTACACCTGATATTGCATTGTCAACGTACAGCTTGTTCGCTGCATCTGTATTAGCACTTACTGTATCTACTCCTTGTATTCTTCCTGTGCCACCTAAAGTTATATCACCGCCTGAAACAGTTATATCTCCTGCAAAAGTTACATTACTATTGTCTCTTGCAAGAGTTATTACATTTGTACCAGCAGTACTATTACTGTGTCTTTTTATTTCTAATGTATTACTTACATTTCCAGTTTGATTAAATGAAAATCCATAATTCATATCACGACCTACACCTGTTGTAGTTTCAGTAAGTTCTAATCTTGAGCTTTGATTCCCTGCTCCTCCTATTCTTAAATAAGGTGTATTGGCAGCAGTTGTTGAGCCTATAAGAACTCTTTCATAAGCACCATCAAAATGCACTAAAGGATTAGTTGTATTAGCAGGATCTCCTACTGATACCTCCAATCCTTGAGAAACCATTTTTAATGTAGCGTAGTTTTCTCCACTCCCTACAAATTTAATAGTATTATCAATCGTTTGGTTTACTAAAAAATTAATTGCCATCTATTTGATTTGTTTTAAAATGTTATGTACTACTATGTTACTTTTGTAATAATAACTGACACTTGATTAGAGGATAAAGCATCTGTCGTTCTTAAAGTAACTTGATCTACAGTTGTTCTTTCTACATCTAACATTACTGTGTCAAAAGGAGCAGAGTTTCTATAGCATGATACAATTACATTTCTTGTATTTAAATTATGATTTATAGCGTAAGCTACAGCTGATCCATCTCCTATATTAGCAGTTACACCATTATCAGCAACACAAGTATCAACCGCTGTACAGAAATCAGTTACCTGAGATGCTGTAATTGCAATTGCTTGTTCTGAAGCTGAAGTAATAATACCATCTGCATTTACTGCAAGAGTTACTGTTTCATTAGCATCTCCGTAGTTACCTGCTGTACCTTGATTGTTTAATTGAACCCAACCATTAGAACTTACTGTAAAGTTAGCTGAATCAAATCCAGATGCACCTTTATTTGTTCCACCATCTGTACTACCAGAACCTGCGATGTTGGCATCTGCCTGGACAACTGTATATGCTGAAGCTGCTGGGCTTGAGTTTGCTGCAATATCTGCATTAGCAAATATAAAATCACCAGGTTCTAAAGTCGGAAAATATCCTCCGTTATTACCTGTAACAGACACTACAAAGTAATCTCCTAAATTAAGAGCCACGTTACTTCCTCCAGATATAGCTGGAGAGTTTGTAGCTGCGTTATATGCTCCTTGGAAAACACCTACTCCTGCAATAAGTAATTCTACTTGAGCTAAGTTTGGTGCGCTTGTTCCTGTATTTGCTGTTGGCACAGTAACTTGACCTGTAAATGAACCAGTACCTGATACACTTAAATCATTTGTTACAGTTAAATCATTTCCTACACCAACATCTTGAACAACAGTTAAAGAATCTGCTATTGTAACGTCATCTTGTAAACCTATAGTAATACTACCGTTATTTCCTGTACTCTCTGTTACTTTAACACCTGATCCAGTACCATTAAATGTTACTGTTGATTTAACTCCTGATCCAGTTCCACCTGCTGTTAATTGAACCGAAGCTGAATTTGATGCTCCTGCTGCAACTGGCAGTGTATATGTTTCATTAGTATCAGTAGAACTAAAGGTAACTAACTGAGTCGCAGCTGAAAAAGCTATTGATGTTCCTCCACTTGCCGCAAATCTAACCCCTGTTGTTTGAGTAGAGGTAAATTGAGTAGTTCCTCCACTATTTTTAACTGGTAAAGAAGTTGTATTCGTATTTGGGTTAGCAGGTAATGTAAATGTTGTTATCTCATGCCCTGTAACGTGTCCAGTTGCATTAGTTGTAACCTCTGTATAAGCATCAAACGTGCCGCCAAATGCTAAAGTAGCTGCGTCTGTACTTTCCGTATCTGTTTGAGTTGCGTGTCCAATAGCTACACTTCCTGAAGTTCCACCACCAGTAATAGGAGATGTTGTTGTTACAGCTGTGATATCACCTTGTGGTATTGTTGGGAAATTAACTAAGTTACCTTGACCAGTTATATAATCAGTCGATAACCCATTCATTGCAATATTTACGGATGGATTAACATTCGCATTATTTCCAATAGATGCTGTAAATGCATCACCTGCATGAGTTGTCGCTACAGAAGTTACTGTACCTCCACCAATCGCAGCTGTTAATTGTGATATGTTTACAAATTTAACAACGCTATCAGTAGCATCACTTAAAATTATTTTATCCGTTGAAACAACAGTTATTGGAGTTGTAACACCATCAGCAGCTGATAATACAATGTTATCTGCACCTGCATAATCTACACTAACAGTTCCTACGCTTGTTATTCCACCAACTGGACTTGTAATAAGACCAGCACCAGAATCAACTTCGGTAACTCCTTGCAAATCAGCTGGCAAAGTAACTGTTTTTGTATTTACAGCAGTAACGTGACCTGTTGAATTAGAAGTAATACTATCAATTGCAGTAAAAGTCGCTCCATGTGCTGGAGAAGCTGTAGTTGTTGTATTAGTTCTTGTAGTAGAATTATGCTGTATATCAACAATAAATCCATTTGCAGAAGTAGTTATATAAGTACCTCCCTGAATATCAACTAAATCATTGTCCCCAACAGATGCAGAAGTTCCGCTATCTCCTGTTAGTCTCCATGATGTCATTGTTCCTGCTCCACCATCAGATGCCGCAGTAATTCTACCGTAAGTATCTACAGTAATATCAGCACTCGTATAAGATCCAGCAGTAACCCCAGAAACTGGTAAGTTAACTGTTAAAGTTCCAGCCGAAGTTATAGGGCCACCACCGACAGTAATTGTCCCTGTAGCACTACTAATATTTACAGAAGTAACCGTACCTCCACTCGTTCCAAACGCTACCCAAGTATTAGATCCTGTATGATATTTCATCTGATTAGTATCAGTTCTATATATCATTTGTCCTTCACCTGACAGGCCTGTTGGATCAGATGTTACGTTATCAATCTTAAAATCTTTGACCTGATTATTATTAAGATCAATATTAGTTAAATACCCTATTGCCATAATTTCTTTTTTTAATTAAATGTTGCTTTTGCAGTAACTAAACTTGTGAAAGTTAAAGTACACTGGTTTAAATTATTATATATTACTTCTCCAAATACTTCCTTTTTAGTTCCATCTTCAAAAACAGAAACTGCTGGAAATTTATTTAAATTGTGAGTTATTAAGTAAGTAAGGCTGTTTCCAGGAATCCCTACTGTGAAATTTAAATCTCCCCCACCAATATTATCATATTTTAGCAAAGATATGAAATAATCTTTATTTGCAATTAAGCTCCCACCCCCTGCTTTAAATGTTAAATCTAAATCTATTAAGAAATTAACTCCTTTTACAGCAGATGTTACAGCATATATCGCCCAGTTAGATAGATCTACACAATCAGTTAATAATATTTCTGACTGATTTAAAGCTCCTGTTACAAAATCAGATACATCTAACGTTTCACTTCTTTGATCGTAAATACCTGCATTAATAGTTGTAATGCTATTCAATAAAACATCCGCAGCTCCTCCTCCTGTAAAAGAAAGACTACCTGTTTCGTATCCTGCTGTATCGTTGTAAGTGTATCTTAAATTTTGAGCTTGGCCTCCAGTTTTATTTATAAAATCAGCAACAGCTTGAGCAGTAAAATTTTTAGTAGACATATTGTCCTTAGAATCAGAACCGATCCATTTATCTTGAGCTACTACAGGAGATGTATTTCCGTATGTACTTATTCTTGCCATCTATTTTACTGGTTTTTTATAAACACAAAGTTAATCATTTTTTTATGATGTTTATTTTTTAGAAATGGTTATATTTTTAGATATTTTCTCTGCACTTCTACCAACAACATATCCACCAATGCCTATTTTTAACAACTCCCAAAATTCAAGTTCTAATTCAGGAATTGCTAACCCCAATAAAGGAGCTAAAAATTTTACATATATAACAATAAATCCAAAAGACATCATAAGAATAGGTCTCCAACTTCTTTGTATCCAATTTCCTTTTGCTTCCGTTATAATAATATCAGTTTGCATTTGCTGCAACTCTAATTGTTTTTGTATAATAATTTGTTTTATTATACTTTCAGCTTTTATTTTTTCTTCTTTAGAAGTAAATAATTTATCCAGGCCACCTAATAAATCTTTAAGTACGCTACCTCCGAACCAATCAAATATTTTTTTCATAACTTATTTTTTAGATTTTTTACCAGAACATTTCCATCTTTTACGAGACAAGTTATTTGGTGTATTAGGATTATTTCTTTTGCCAATAGGTAATCCCATTTTTATTCCATAGCTTCTTGCGCAATATGAATCACCTTTAGATGTTCCAGGCTTTACCCTTGGGCCACCACCAGAAGCCTGACCTGCTTGACCATAACTAACTTTCTTTCCAGAAGAAGTTACTTTAACTTTTGCTTTACCTTTCCTGGGTGTTGCCATTATTTCTTTTTAGGAGTATGATTATATCCTTTTTTCTTTAATGCTAAATGATCCTTCATTGTTTTAGCAACTTTTTTAATTCCAGTTTTGCTATACATATTATGTATCTTAAATGCTTTTGCCATAATTTATTTTTTTACACAGTTATTAACGCGTTTAACTTTTCCGCTTGCGGTTTTTTTTCCGCTTGGAGATTTTTTAGTGCCTTTTGCAACATAACCTTTCCAACATTTTTGTTTATATGCCATAATTATATATTTTTATATTCATCTGTAGCATCAAAACTTGGGCAAGCTTTTGCAGCAAAATCTCGATGACCATTTATCTTAGCCTCTGGATATATTTTTTTTAATAAACGAAGTAATTCTAAAAGCGTTGCTATCTGTTCTGGTGTCCTTGTATCCTTTGCCGAATACTTTCCTTTATCATTTCTTTCTGACTCTACACCGCCTATGTAACACACTCCTATTGAACTGCAATTCATTCCTTTTGTGTGAGCGCCACACTTATTTATCATTCTACCTGTTTCAATTGATCCATCAATCAAAATTACAAAATGATATCCAATACCTTTCCAACCTCTTTTTTTATGCCATCGATCTATAACTTCAGCATTAATAGAGTCATCACCTTCTCTTGTAGCAGAGCAATGAACTATAATTTTTTTTACATCCTTCATAATTATAAGTATAAAAAAAACACAGATGTTCTGTGTTTTTAATTTTTAAATTAATATTTAGAACTTATTTCTTTTTTTTATCTCTTCTTTCTTTATCTAATAAATACCATTTTTGAGCTGTGTATCCCACACTGATAATTAGAAGAATAACTTTTAAGACCATATCAAGATGTGAAAAAGATAAGGCCAACGAGGTTGCGTTTAATGCGTATAATTTTATATCTGACATGTTAAATTCCATATTACCATATTGCCACACAAGCATTCCTTGCTTCAGCAGTTGTTGAGGTTAATAATAGTTGAGTGATCTGTATTGGTAAATAACTTCCAACTGGAAATTTTTCAAATGTAATAATATTTCCTGCTGTTGTTTTTACTCGTATATCTACATAACTTCCAGCAGCTGTCATTGGAGACAAAGAACTACCAACGTATAATAAACATCCTTCTGCCGAATCTATTCTTGAAGAACCGCCAGGGCCTCCTAAATATATTTCATAGTCATCATTGAAAGTTTCACTTCCACCAAATAAATCAACTGAAAGAGTTAAATCTATTTCACTGTTTACAGCGGTAACTACAGCTGTAGTATTAGCAGTGTCGTTCCAAACTATATCTCCTACATTTACACCTTTGGTTATAAATGTTTCTCCAGATACAATTAAATGATTTGCTTTAACAATGGCATAAGTTTCATTTCCATTAGGAAATATATCTGCCGCTAAAGTTATTACTTGTCCTGTAATGGGTGCTATCGCAGCTGTTCCAGCTCCTGCAACTATTGAAATAACTAAATCTCCTACTACTACTGGTAGTGGAGGTGTTGCTAATAAAAAGTTTGCCGTTGAATCTTCTAACGCGAATGCAGTATCTACATCTGCTGTTCCGCTTGCAATTCCTGTAGATGTGCCTGAAATTATTGCTGAGTCTGGTGAAGGTATTGGTGTTACGTCACTGGCTATTATTTCTCTCGCCAGTCCTGTGTTTACTGTAATCTTTGGATATGCCATTTTATTTTTTTTTGAGGGTTAAAAATCTCGTTTACTTACTATATGGAAACGCTCTATTAAGCGAATCTTTTCTTCCACTACAACCACAGTCTTTACCTGTTGCTTTAGCTACTCTATCTACTACTTGTTTTATTCCAGTAGCTTTTGTAAATTTCTCTACTGTATCTCCAAATCCTTTTGATCTTTCAATTCTTTGTACTTTTGTGAAAACATTTTTCATTTTTTACATTTACAAATTTGATTAGGACAACTATCTACTTTTATAATTAATTTTGAAACAATAGAATTATAGAAACAAGCAAACTTGCACCATATCTTTGTTACCCAATAACCTAATTTTATTAATAGTTTTCCCATTTTATTTTCTTAAAGGATTGTACTTTGGATAAATATTTATTTGCTGAATAGAGTTTTTTAACTCTAACTCAACAACCTTTTTCTTATCCACTGCTGGTTTAATAATTTCTTTTTTAATAATTTTCTTTTTAGCCATTTGATTAAAATTTAATTATTTATTTTTTAGATTTACCTTTTACTTTTTTAAGTTTAGGGTTTTTCTTTTTAGCTTTAGCGCTTGCGTTTCTTGATGCAGAAGCTAAGATAGCTCCAGCCGCTTTTTTAGAAACGCCAGATTTTTTTGCTATTTTTGCTTGTACTTTTTTAAAACTCATAATATTATTTTAAATGATCATGCCTAACTATTTTAGCTGTGTGTCTATAAGACATATCTGAATCAGCTCCATAAGAGTGACTATACATTTTTTTAGACATTGACTTAGACTCATCTCTACGAGATTTCATAGATTGAGATTTTTTTCCGTTTCTTTCACCTAATGACTCATTAAGTCTTGAGTTAAATCCTTGTTTTTTCATAATTACTATTTTTGTTTATACTTTTTTAAAACTCATAATATTATTTTTTAGACTTACCTTTTGATTTTTTAAGTTTCTTAGAAACAGTAGCATCCGCCATCCAGCCTCTTTTTCCATACTCCTCTATTCTTGGTGAAGATCCTAATGGTAAGTCTTTCATGCTTGGCTTTTTTGTTTTTCGCATATGACTTTTATCGTAATATTGATTATCATAATACATATCTCCCTTTTCTGAAGGTGAAGATTTGTATTTGCTGTTTTTTTGAGCCTTTTTTTGACAAGCTATTAAAGCCTTACCTGTTAATCCTTTACACGACATTGTTGTTTATTTTTTGAATTAATATATTACAAATATACAAATATTTATAAATAGATTTTTAGTTCCATTTTGCATTAAATCGATTGCCTGTTCTTTTTCTGGAAAGTTTTTTGTTTACTTTCTTTTCTAACTTAGCTTTTTTCTGAGCAGGTGTTTTCTTTTTAAAGATTTTTTTTACTTTTTTGCCAGCGTCTTTTAATTTTTCTTTTGTAGTACGTTCCAGTTTTTTTCTTATAGCAGCTTTCTTGGCTGCTAAAGAAGTAGCGGTAGCTTGCTTGTCTTTATTCTTTTTATTAGCAAGAGCAGTTTTTCTTCTCTGCGCTACACTAACTTTTGTTTTTTTAGTTAACGTACTTTTACCTGTGCCTCTTACATAAGGTTTTTTAGTCTCAGTTTTTTTCTTAGCCTCAGTTTTTTTCTTAGTCTCAGTTTCTTTCTTAGCCTTAGTTTTTTTCTTAGCCTCAGTTTTTTTCTTTTTTTCTACTAAAGTAACCTTACTTGCAAGTTCTTTTTTATTAAAAACAGCGGTAGACACATATTCAGTCTTTCTCTTTTTTCTATTCTTTTTTAATAAAGCTTTTTTTCTTGGAGTTACTTTTACAGTAGTTTCTACTTTACCTTTAGGATTAACTGTACCAATAAGATCTATTGTTGCATTGTTGTTTTCAAGCTTCTTTTTCTTTTCTTTTAATTTTAAAGCAACCGCAGCATTTGTTTTTTTATTTGTAAAACTTCCTAAAGAAGCATCTTTAGATGAAGATTTATTCACTAATAAGGTGTCCTTAGCAGTCATTTTAGGATGTCTTAGTTTTAGCTTTGCATATGCTTTTGCTTTACATGCCTTTAAAGCTTTGCCTTTTAAACCTTTACAACTCATAGTTATTTATTTTTTTTTCTACCTAAAATTGATTTATCTCCGATTTTTCTTCGGTTCTTTTGTTCTTTTTTAGCTAAACGATTAATTCTACTAATATATTTCTTTTGCTTAAAAGTTAACTTAACATCTTTAACCTTATCAGTTCTAATTTTATTATAGTCTTTTTTACCTAATTCTTCTTTTAGGACTTTAACCATCTCGACTCTACTCGTAGAATCTCTTTTTATTTTTTTTCTTGTATTTAATGAGTCCCTGACTCTTTTAGTAATTGGATCTGGCATAGTTTAATACATTTTTTTACCCATAGCCTTTTCATTGCCATAGTTTGGATTATTTTTTACTTTACCGCTCATTGTTTTTGCAAACTCTGTAGCTTGAGCCTTTCCTACTGCGTTGTAAGGAAATTGTTTTTTTTTCATTTTACCTGTGTCTCCACATTTATAACTTACTGTTGGCATAACTATTTATTTAAAATTGAATTTTATTTTCTTTTCTTAACTGAGCAACAGTCTTTACCTTCTTTTTTTTGTCTCTCAAGTCTGCTCGTTTCTTTAAAGCAAGTTGTCGTTTGTTTAGAGGTTTAGAGGATAATTTAGCTTTTTTGGCCTTAGTATAATTATATTTAACTGCTTTTTTTCCTGGGCCAGTAGTTTTTACTTTTTTCTTTTTAGGAGCAATCCCAGTTCTATTTTGTGCGCCATAGCCTGCTTTACCTGCTTTGGTTTTCTTTTCTGCTTTTCTTTTTTTGTTATTCTTTTTTACTGGATCTGGCATGATTATATATATTTAATGTTTAAATCAAAACGACCTATGCGTTTCTTTTTTTTATGGTTTTGCATCCTGTTTTTACACCTGACGAATTATATACAGATCTACGACCTCTTCCGCAACTGTTTCTTGCTTCTCTTTTAGCTTCGTAAGCTTCTTGCTCACTTCTTCTTGCTGCTTGAGGCCATCCTCTATCTCTTCTTCTTTCAGCTTGTCTTTTTTTTCTTTCCGACTTTTTTAGTAGTCTACTTCTTTTATCTTTAACTGCCATAACTATCTTTCTATAGGAGCTGGACTTGTAACATCAAGATCACTTAATTTTCCAAAACCTGATCTACTTGTTTTATTTGTTTTTTTCATTTTATCGTAAGCTGTTAACTGTTTAGGTGTTCTGTTAACCATTTTGTACTGACAACTTCTTTCTCCTTTTTTATTTGTTTTACAAACTCGAGTTCTTACTTTTTTTCTTTTTTTATCTGCCATAATTAATTGTTATTTTTTTTTCTTTCTTCTATAGTTAATAACCCTTTTAGCTTTTTTAGCCTCATTGTAAGTATTGACAACTGTTTTAGCAGCTCCTTTATAGTCAAGGTTTCTTATGTTTTTTGCAAGCTTAATAGCTCCTCCAACTATTTTACCAGTTTTAGAATTTGCTAATTTTTTACCTGTAGCAACTGCTTTTCTTATTCTTCTTTTTGAGCGAGTTGTATTGGTTAAAGTATTAACAAGTTTACGAGTAGCTAACTTTTTAGCTTTCTTGGAATTACCTTTTTTAGTAGCTCTACTAATTCTTTTTGTAAGTTTTGCATTTTTTCTTGCAACTCTTTTGCTTGTTTTAGGTAAAACTGTTTTTTTAGCAACAGGTTTTTTAGGTGTTGGTTTTTTCTTTTTTACTGGGGTAGTCATCTTTCTTGCTGGTGGTCTACCTCTTTTAGAACCATAAGTCCCTTTTCCTGCTGGCATAATTTATATGTTTTAATTAATTATTTTATCTTTACAAATATAAGAATTTATTTTAATGAAATTTAAAGCAGTATATCCAAGAAAAAATACCACTCGTAAATTACCTGACCACGACTTTCTAAAGTACTGGAGAGTAATAAGGTATTGGGTTAAGGTAAAATATGAGTTAGGTACACCAGAATTAGAAATGCTTCTATTTTTGTATAGTGAACAGATATTTAATAAAAGTCAATTCAAAGAGTATGAGCAAATTATGTCCTGGGATATATGCCGTTTCCGTAAACTACTAAATGAAGAGTGGATTCATGTATGGAGAAAAAAAAATGGTAATGAAACTACCCTATATGAATTAACATACAAAGCTAAACGAGTAATAAACACCATATATAAAAAATTAAACGGAGAAGAATTAGCAGAAACTGCTATATCTAATCCGCTTTTTAGAAACGATGCTTCTTATATGGATAAAGTTTATCGTAATATGGTTAAGGAAATGAATAAAGAAATTAAAGAACTATAACAACATCTCTTTCCTGAATAATTGTATAAGTATTATCACCTATCATCATTGTATGACCAGCATTTTTATCATAATAAATTAAATCTTCCTTCTTTATTACAGTTACATCTGTCCCTGGTTTAACTACAGAGCCTTTTCTGTATCTAAAATCATCTACATCTGACTGAGAAAGTAATAATCCTGAAGAAGTCTTTACCTCTTCTGTTATTGTTTTTATAATAATATATTTTCCGACTGGTTTCATAACTATTCTTCTATTTTTCTTGCATGAGTAACAATTGCATTAGTACTAAGTATTGTTGTTGCAACACTTACCGAGTTTAATAAAGCAAGACGAGTTACTTTTAAGGGATCAATAACACCCATTTCAAACATATCTCCGTATTCCTCATTTTTAACATCATACCCATGATCTTTTGGTAGACTATGTGATTTTACTAAAACAGTACTTGCACCTCTATCATCAATACCAGCATTTTCTAATATTTGATAAAAAGGTACACACATTGCGTGTCCTAAAATAACATCTGCAACATCTTCGTTATCCCAATCATCTTCAGGCTTTCCTTTAAAGCGTTGCATCTCCATGTGTTCACCAATATCAAACAAAACAGAGCCACCACCCTTTACAATACCCTCTTCTAAAGCACTACGAACTGCACAAACAGCGTCTTCTACCCTATCATATTTCTCTTTTTGCTCTACATCAGAGTTACCTCCAACATAAATAGCTCCAATAGATCCAGATAAACTTGCAATACGCTCGTTAATAAACTCTCTGTCAGATACAATCTCTGTATTCTCTTGCTGCTCTTTTAATTCTTTAATCCTATTCTCTATATCTCCAGTAAGCTGGTTGTTTTTAATAATAACAGTTTGATTTTTACCAGAGATCACTTTATCAGCTTGACCTAAATCCTCCATTGTTATTAAATTCAAGTTATCCCCAGTCTTTTCAGAGAAATATTTTGCTCCAACCGACAACGCAATGTCCTGCATTAACTCATGTTGCTTATAGCCAAAGTTTGGCGGTATAATATTACAAAGCTTTAATCCATTTCTCACTACGTTTGCCGCCAGAGTATTCACAACATTGGGCGAGCAAGCTCCAATGATGAGAAGTTTTTTGTTTTGTTGTATAATTGGTTTTAAAATTGTTTCGATTTGAAGAATGTTACTTATCTCCTGGTCACAAACTAAAACTAAAGTGTCCTCCAGGACAGCCTCGTCATTTTTTTGATTAGTAATAAACATTTGAGAAGTATAACCCCTATCAATCTTAATACCGTTTGTAACAGTTGCATACGTCTCATGGTTTTGAGAACTCTCAACAGTTACTATTCCATTAACACCTACTTTTTCGTAAGCTTCAGAAATAATCTGACCTAATTCAGAATCATTATTAGAAGAAATAGTAGCAACATCTTTTAACATATCAGAAGTTACCTTACGACTACGCTCTTTTAATTTATCAATAACCTCTTCTGTAGTTTTTTTTATGTTCTTAACAACCTCAGTAACATTATGCTCTGAAGTTAAAAACTTTTCACCAGCTTTTACTAAAGCTTCAGTCAAAACAATTGCAGTAGTAGTTCCATCACCAGCAGAATTAGCAGTTCTACGAGCCGCATCCTTCATCATAGTAATAGCCAAGTTCTCTACAGGATCTATTAACGATATAGACTCTGCAACAGTAACCCCATCTTTTGTAATTGTAATTCCTTGTGTATGATTTGAAGACTCTATAAGAACAGTCTTTCCGCGTGGGCCTAAAGTACTCTTTACAGCTTTAGATATTTTTGATATCCCACTAATTAATCTCTCTCTTCCTTCTTGATCGAATAAAAGATCCTTTGGTATATAATTGCTCATTGTATTTGATTTGATTTATGCAAATATACACTATATATTTTAATAAACAATATTTCAAATGTGTCGGATGCAGAAAAAGATATAGCCTATTTACTTATATATATATTTATACTACTACTACTTTTTTTATATTATTATTATTACTTTTTTTTCGACATTATCGACATTAAAGATAAATAGTAATATAAAGTATTGAAAAATAGATAGTTAGTTTGTGTCGTTTTTTTTTTAGAATAACATTGTTGTGTCGCTTATTGTACATATTAAATAAAAAAAGAGAACCAATAAAGATTCTCTTCTAAAATAAAGATAATGAGTGACTAAAATCTTAGCTGTCTAAAGTTTTTGTTGTCATCAGCAAGTTCTATAGCCTCTGCAATTTGATTAATCTTACGATCATTCTTTACAGACCTTTTTATAGAAGCAGCTTTCTGAATACCAGTCATTGAATCAGGTCTATCGTTTATCAATCTACCACCCTCAATATAAAGTCCATTTACAAAATCCCTTTTGTTTAAGTTTTTACTATGCATAACGTTTTGTTTTTTAATTAAAAGACAAATATACTAAAAAAAATTTTTTTTATTCAGACACATGGAACTGGAGGGTAATACATACATATACGTTTACTATTACAAAAAAAGAAATCAATTGTTTTAAAAAAGTTGTTTGAGTTTATAAAAAATTCCTTCCGATTGTTTCGGCTTTTGCTACACGCCAAGCACGACACCAGCACCGCACCGCACCAGCACCGCACCGCCTCCGCCGTTCCGCGCTCCGCCTCGCAACGCCTCGCGCCTTTCCTCCTACGCGCTCCGCTCCGCATATCCTGGAGAGAGTAACCAGGCAACACCAGGAGAAGAAGAAGAAGAAGAAGAAGATTAAACG
>Ga0209815_1000259_pt1 | contig 41277 bp, 47 predicted proteins | sample CoawatmetaG00DNA_FD_187507 | JGI IMG/M metagenome (GOLD analysis project Ga0209815, IMG submission 187507) | Marine microbial communities from the West Antarctic Peninsula - Coastal water metaG002-DNA (SPAdes) (version 2) | ecosystem: Environmental > Aquatic > Marine > Coastal ...
GCTCTGGTTCAGGTTCCGGTTCCTGTTCAGGTTCCGACTCAGGCTCTGGTTCAGGTTCCGGTTCCTGTTCAGGTTCCGACTCAGGCTCTGGTTCAGGTTCCGGTTCCTGTTCAGGTTCCGACTCAGGTTCTGGTTCGGGCTCAGGTTCCGGCTCAGGCTCTGGTTCTGGTTCGGGCTCAGGTTCCGGCTCAGGCTCTGGCTCAGGTTCCGGCTCAGGCTCTGGTTCAGGTTCCGACTCAGGTTCCGGCTCGGACTCTGACGCAGATTCAACATTTACCTCGTCTGGCGTATTATCAGTATCCGACATATGTAATATTACATTAGATTTTTTGTTTTCTAATATTCGGTAATACTTAATTAATAATTTCGGATTCGGAAGAGGCTAATAATCAACTTCACTTGACATCTTTTACTATAGTATTAACTGAAGCCTTACTTTCTGTTTTAACGAGAACTCATCGTTAAATATATGCATTGTAAAACGATGATGATCAAATATAGCTAAAATACTTTCGGATTTAATATAACTTGTCAGCTTAATTTCCGGGATATATACCATATAATTGTCGTATTTACTGGAATGACCTACTACAAATCCAGTATATTCTTGGTTTTTATTATTACTACCTAAACAATAATCTAACATGTTACAATCATTCTGAACCCTCCGTATTGACCTCATAGATTCGTTTAAATATTCAATACTAGATGTCCACTTGTTTATAAACTCTTTCGCTTCGCCCGACAACTTAATACTATTATTGCAATCTTGTAATAACATTATATTTACTAAATCTACAATTCTGCGTATAGGAGAGGTTACTTGCGAATAATTATCTACGCCACCGCCTATTAAATCGTGTCTATTATTGTCTGAGTATAATCCGTAGTTAGCCTCTACATTTCTGTATATTTTTAGATAGTCCCTTAATATCTCGGGTGCGACATTACAACACGTATCGCTAGGTTTTAAATTAACATTTCTAAATATTCCTATCTTATTCCCAGCCAAATAACTTCCAACGTTATGATTCATCATTATCATATAGAATGCTACTACATCATGCGAGTCACTAATATTATCTACATATTTCTTACTATCATTAAGAGACCGAGAGATTAACCATAAACTACTATATATATCACTTTCATCCAATACCTCCTCATCATAAATGTAGTTTTTTCTAACATTTATTACACAATTACAATATTTAACTTTGGTTATCTCTCCAGCGGACGAAACGTATAGGTCCATTGCTACCACGACTCTTCTCTGTCCTTCTAATAAACTACATATATCATCGGACAACTTACTAGGAAGCATTGGTTTTTTATCAGAAGGTAAGTAGATAGTAGAAACGCGGTCGCTAATATCTCCCCACAAACCTAGTCTCTCTATTACAGCGGATACATTTGATATATAAACACTAATTATGAAATCTCCTGACGTATTCGTTGTTACTCCAAGTGCATCATCGAAATCAACAGAACCTTCTGGGTCGATGGTTATGATATCTCTATCCTCGCGGTTCTCCATATCCGAGGGGTCAAAAACATCATTATCATTATATTCCCATAATGCAGTTGTAGTTTTCTTATTTAAAATTTGAATAGGAACATGTAGATTCTTACAGTATAGCTGATAATCGTAGTATATTTCTTTATTATTAACATCTCCCAGAGTATTAGTAATACTAGCTAACGGATGTTTATCGTTCCATTCTCTAATTTCAAATAGAATAAACTTGTTAATTTTGGCCTTATTAAACTGCGATTTCTTTTGCAAATATGGAATTAAAAATATAGGTAGACGCCTATCATTCGGAACACATTTGTACAACATCTTATCTTTATGTCTTCCATAAGTTTGTCCACTATAAACTAATATTCCTGGTATCTTATTATCAGTTCTGTATTTTGAAGTATACAATACTTCCTCCTCTTCAATCGTATCACCAACCAACATTTTCTTTTCAATAGGATTTATTATTGTAGAATTAATGGTAATCGTTTCACTATAATTTCTGTCGAATGGTTCGAATAGCATTACGATAATAATTTATGTAATTTTAACTTTATACAATTATTCGCATTAAATTATTTGGTTTGAATAGTATAACTCCTAATTATTTTAACTAGTATCAATATTTAAATACAGATAAGGTTATTATTATAATGGATAAACTTGTTGCATCTAATTGCGATAGTTATTTAAAATATATTATATCACAAATAACACCATATTTAATATGCCAGCATTATTTTTCAACTGAAATATATAAAGGTAGTCATAAATATATTGAAGTTGACATAACACAATATATTAATGAAAATACAAATGATTTATATATTAATAAAAATTTTGATAAAATCAAAGAAGGCGACATAATTCAAGTTCAAGTGGATTTATTTGATTTATTTGTAAATAATATATTACCTAAAATATCTTGTAAAATTATAGTAATTACACTTTGTAGACATTATAACAAAATGGAAGATTCTTGAAAAAATAACAGAAACCCATTATCTTGTTCATTTTCACGCAAACAATAATAATCAGGTATTATATTGTTATGATGGATTTTATGTTCCTGCCGTATTTGAATGTACATACATAAATAAAAATTTAGTAAATGGAGAACTACCATTAAATAAAATAGAACTACCAAATAATATGGATAAGCCAAATATAAAAGATAGAATAGACTATAATTTCAATTGTAAGCCATGGGTAAATAAATAGAATTTGCAAATAAATTTTTTATGAATATATTAATATGATTAACATTCGCAATAATCACATTAATGAGATTGGTGCGTTGGTTTTATTCGCCGCCTATTACTATGTATTTTCAATAGACACCAATAACGAATCATATATTCAATCGAAGTATTGGTTGGGATTGAATATAAAAAGCATCTATGCGCTGATTCCTCTACAAATTATATCAGCGTTCGGGTTTGTTGTATGGATGATTAGCGTTCGCAATAATCCACCCAAAAAGGGATTATTAAGCTATAAGTTTTTAAATAATCCTATGTATGAAGTGTTGGTTTTATTACTAGTTATTGGCGCCATTATGTGGCCGCTAACGCTGTTACAAAACAATATATTAGGAAACAAAACATTATTCAAAACGATAATATGTTGTTTTAGTTTATTAATTTGTTCGGTCGCAGGAATACTAATGCAGGCGGGCAGCTACGAAGGCAATATATCAGCAGCAGCAATAATCGGCATTACTTTATTTAATTCTACAGTGGTTTTAGGTGACGGTATCGGTTGGACTTCCAGACTGGTTCATCAAACCTTATATCCTTAATCAATCTCTTCAATCTTAGGCTCATCTTCCGGAACTTCCGGAACATTAGGCATACCACCCGTCATGTCCGGCATTCCAGGAGGCATCTCGGGCATTCCAGCAGGCATATTCTGCTTCATCATCTCATCAAAGATTGGCTTGGCGACCTCCTCTAGCTCTTTGTATTTAGCATCATACTCCTCTGGGTCATCATGCTCGCTATTAAGCAAAGTCTTAATCTCGTCAATCTTAGATTGAACTGGCTCCTTGGACTCATCTGGAACCTTCATTTTCTCATCATTTAGCATACCCTCAGTTGAATACACATAGGTCTCCAACTTATTCTTAGCCTCCAACAATAGCAGAACCTTTGCATCCTCGTCCTTAAACTTCTCTGCGTCTGCTACCATCTTCTCAATGTCCTCTGCCCTCAGTCGCCCAGTGTCGTTTGTGATAGTGATCTTCTCTTCCTTTCCAGTTGACTTTTCAACCGCCGATACATTTAGGATTCCGTCTGCGTCTACATCAAACGTTACGTCCACTTGCGGTTGTCCACGCGGCATCGGCGGAATTCCCTCAAGCGTGAACTTGCCGAGCGAGTTACAGTCCTGAGTCTTTGCGCGCTCTCCCTCAAATACCTGAATAAGAACGCCTGGTTGGTTATCTGAGTAGGTGGAAAATGTCTGGCTCTTCTTAGTAGGAATAGAAGAGTTCCGTTTGATAAGCGGAGTCATTACGCCACCAGCGGTCTCTAGTCCAAGAGAAAGGGGAGCAACATCAAGCAATAGAACATCCTGTAGCGCTTCCGATTTGTTATTTCCACTAAGAATTGCCGCCTGAACCGTCGCACCATACGCGACAGCCTCATCAGGATTAATTGATTTACATAGTTCCTTTCCTCCAAAGAAATCGCTCAGCATCTTCTGAACACGAGGAATCCGCGTTGACCCACCAACCATAACAATCTCGTGGACCTGCGTCTTTGACATTTTCGCGTCTCTAAGAACCTTCTCCACTGGCTCCATACACTTCTTGAAATAATCCATATTCATATCTTCAAACCTAGCGCGCGTGATAGTTGTATTAAAATCAGTCCCTTCAAATAGAGAATCAATCTCAATATGAGCCTGTGTTGCCGAAGAAAGCGTTCGTTTAGCACGTTCTGATGCAGTTCGCAGGCGGCGCATGGAACGCGCGTTCTCGGTAATATCAAGCTTACATTTCTTCTTGAACTCTTGAGCAAAATAGCTGACCATACGATTATCAAAGTCTTCGCCGCCAAGATGGGTGTCGCCAGCCGTTGCCTTTACCTCAAAAATACCCTCCTCAATTGTCAGAAGAGACACATCAAACGTTCCACCACCAAGGTCAAAAATAAGAACATTCTTCTCATCGTCATCTTTCTTATCAAGTCCATAGGCGATTGCGGCTGCGGTTGGCTCGTTAATAATACGCAATACGTTCATTCCCGCAATAGCACCCGCATCCTTCGTGGCCTGTCGCTGCGCATCATTAAAATACGCAGGAACAGTAATGACCGCATTCTTAACATCTTTACCAATGTAAGATTCGGCAATCTCCTTCATTTTAATAAGAACCATCGAGGAAATCTCCTCTGGCGTAAAACTCTTTAGCTCCTCTTTATACGTTACTTTAATCAGCGGCTTATCATCCGAATCAGGTTCCACCGTAAAAGGCCAGTGCTTCATATCCGATTGTACGGCCTCGTCGGAAACCTTACGACCGACAAGACGCTTCGCATCAAAAATCGTATTGCTAGGATTTACCGATACTTGGTTCTTGGCGGCGTCCCCAATAAGGCGCTCTTTATCATTAAATGCAACATAAGAAGGAGTTGTGCGATTTCCCTGATCATTCGCAATAATTTCAACTCGGTCATTTTGCCAGATTCCTACACACGAATAAGTCGTTCCCAAATCAATTCCTACTGATGCTCCTTCTACGCTCATAATAAGTTATACTACAGACTTTCTTTTATATTATTTAATTTATATATGTTTGCTATATACGACTACTCGCGTTACGAGTCTGAATCAATCGTTAAAGTTACTCTATCTTCACCTATTAAAAATGATATGGATTTTGACATATTTTTATTCAAATGGCTAGAATTATATAATAACAAAAGACAATTTATATTTATATTTGATACGAGTAATATTGGATACATTCCGTTAAAATATAGTTTAAGAATGTCTATTTTCATAAAGGACCTCAAAAAACAAGAATGTCAATATTTACAGAAAAGTATTATTCTAGTCAACGGTAACATGGTAAAATATATGTTGGACTTTATATTTATGATTCAGCCCCCGGTAGCACCCGTTTACATTACTAATGATGATAAAGACATTAATAATATAATTAATAATATAGATACCGTATCTACGTGTATTTTGCCGAGAGAATCATATTTCTAATTTATAATATTATTTTATAATATTATTTTATAATATTATTTTATAATGTATTATCCTATTAAATTAAAAGAATTTACAAAAGATTCTATAAATAATATTGATATAGATGAGGATTTGCTGAAAGAATTATTAATTAAAAATATACTGGAATGTCCTTATTCTACGTTTCCATATATGTCTGGTAAAAATTCAAAAGAATCACAAGAACTATACGGGTGCGGAAATTGCGTAGCAATGTCTATTAACCTACAAAAATTATTAAAAAAACATAATATTAAATCCAAATTAGTCCCCGCCACCATACCAAAAATGTATTATATGCCAGATTTTCTAGATGTTAGTCATGTAGCTGTTCTAATTTTAAAAAATAACGCCGAGGCCTATTTAATTGATCCGGCGTTTTATTTTCTAGAACCAATGAAAATTAACATAAACGATAGAGAGAATCACGGAATATCTTGGCAAAATGTATACAGAGGTATAGAAGAAGACCTTACTTACAACACGCAAATGTTAAATGAAGATTTGAAGTATAATGACTATCAGACAATACCAGAAAATACATATATGGTTGAGACTTTCAGAACAAACGACACATCCGACAAATGGCGTTATTATCTGACCGAGATAAAAAACCCAGATAATGCAATAAGCTCATTCAATCTAACCAGTAAGAAATTTCCATTTATGGCCACTCTAGATGACAAATTAAAATTAAAATTATTCATTAAATATCTTGATAGAGATAATGTTAAAATTAAATATGACGGGAATGAACTATATACTGGCGATTATGATAATATTCCCGACGACATTATACAAACAATAAGACCGCAGTTGAGCAAACATTTCGGAAAAACATATAAAGATTCCATCAAATGTCCTGCTAACGCTGATACTAAAATATACAAACTAACTGATACTATAAAGAAAAAGAAGCGCAAGTCTTCTACTAAGAGAAAGAAACACAAGTCTTCTACCAAGAAAAATACTAAAAGTGTTAAATTTAAAAGCAATAATAGTTACATATAAACATAAATACGGAATAATTATATATGTTTTATATAATCATTTGTCTATCTATGCCTATTATAAGGCTTGTTATATTTGTAAGACTATTAACACCCAACCATTTAATTTATAAATAAATTATGGCATATGTAATAAATAATTACAACGAATCCATTGCTTTACACTCTCGTTGTGTGCTTGTTCTGAAAGCATAAAGCGGTACGCATCCAAATGATGAAAATTATTGCCTGAATAACCCTGGTCTATATGACTAATTTCATCATTTATATATATTATCTCTGGTGTTGTTAACTCCCTATACATTAAATAATCCATATGTTCAGTTTGTGGGATTGAACGAACTATCCGTTGTGAAATTTGGGGAACTACCCGATGTGGAATTGAACGAACTATCCGATGTGGAATTGAACGAACTATCCGATGTGGGATTGGACGAACTATCTGTCTCCACATTTACATTAGAATCATTTATTATATTTAAATAAGGAACTCTTTTAATATTTTGACTTTGTAATAAAGCAAGAGATATGTGCTGTGATATTGACGCAATGCTCATATATGTGTGGTATTTATAACTCGAAACCATAGTGTTTTCACTATACTCAATACTGTACCACCAATATGCTGGAACATATATAAGCTGGCCTGCGTGTAATTCCAACTCCAAACATTTAAACTTGTCAAAATCGCTCTTATGAGATTCCGATACGTTCCATACATTAATTAGACTTCTAAATTCATAATTATCATAATCCTTTTGTTCGTGTAAGAATTTGCTATTTTTAGGTGGCGTCATTTTAATTTTAATAGTTCCTTCAATAACATTAAAATAGTTCCTATAATTAAGATTATATCTAAATGGAGTAACCGAATTAGTGGAACCGAACATTAAATCATACTCGCACTTACATGTTAAATATGGTCTTAATAAAGAATCGCTGTATTTAAAAGTTTTCAATAAACCTGTCTCTTCTAAAAAATCTGCATTTGATTCGCTTATATAAGAAGCATTCTTATCAGAATCAATAACTTTATACATTTCATCAATACGTAAGGGTATGTATAATTCTTCGTCATCGGATATAACTCGGTTAATATTTCTAATTTTAAGATCAAATGACGAATAGTTCCCCACAAGACTACTTTTATTACATTCTGTATGAAGAGAATCAACGTAATTGAATATTGCTGGTTGTCGTAAACCACATATTTCCTCTAATTCATCTTTATCTGGTGTTTCGCATTCATATACCTCTAAATCATTGCTCGTCTTAAGATGAAAAAAAATATGTAAATACAGAAACAATACAATTAAAAATATTAATAATATTATTATAAATCTCATAGTTAATTTTAATAAATACTTTTATATTGGTATAATTACACATCAATTTTTGGAGCAATATAAAACACTACGTAGCTATCCTCTTCTAGTTTAAACCGCGTCTCCATTGGGCGATTCTGATGAAACGCCATGATACATTGTTTGTTTAGTTTACCAAAAAGACACATCATAGATATATGACGGAGATTATAGGCCTGTTCTAGTTCATAATCCTCCTGTATGGCATATTCAATAAAATCATCTAAATTAATATTAACTTTCATAGTTCCATCGGCACCAGATGCTAGAAACAGAACCTGAGTCTCTGTAAATGTTAGAACAAGTTTATCGTGAAATATTTGCAATTGAGAGACCAACTCGCACAATTGTTTGCTCTCCATAATAATATCAATCTCGCTTTCTTCTGACGTAATTTCCAACATATCCTGATCAATATCCATAAGCGGTATTTCAAAAAACTTATCCAAAATATCATTACATCCAGCAAACGATACAAATAAATTATCTATATTTTCATCAATACTAATTTCAATCTCTTGTTTTTCTACATATATTCCTAGAATTTTTTGAATAATTTGTGTGCTTACTCCAATTGATGTTGATTCATCTTCTAAATTATATTCGTAACTGTCAAACCAAGCAGCATTTAACTTTGCTTCAAAGCAACTTGAATGACTTGAATCCATTCCTTGCATAAATATACCACTTTTGCTCGTATTTAAAATCACGTGATCTGAAAATACTTTTAAATTCTGAAACAATACATTAAACTGGGTGATGCGTTCCTTGTTATTCAATTGTAGCTTCATTGTATTAATTATAATAATACGTTTAATATTATAATCAATTTTATTAATATTCGCACTAAACCCCAGAGACTTCAATCGCGCACGAAAGACAAATAAATGTGGTATTGTCCAACTTTATATACGAATTGTTTTGTATGGTAAACCCACACGACTCGCATCTATTTCTCACTCTCAATCTAGCGCCCCTTTTTTTTCAGTTAGTTTTTTTCTTCTCTCTCTCCGTTTTTTTATTTTTTCATCATCGCTATCATAGACATATATAACTTCAGTTCTCTTAAACATAACGGCGTGTTCGGTCATACTATAATATAGGTTTCTTTTCTTATATTCATATAATTAAAACTCCTCACCACCGACTACATGTTTATTTTCGTCGTTTGTTTCTGTATCCGATACTTGCTCTCCACTATCATCTGTGGTATCATCTACGGTATCATCTGCGGTATCATCTGTTACTTGTAATTTTTTTTTGAGAAGAGCAAGCTCTAAACTAACCTGTATTGAGTGTGATTGAACCTTGACTATAATGTCTTTTAATTCCTTCATTTGCTCATCATAATCATTGCTCTTTGAAATGGTATCTCTAATCACATTATTCGGGTTGCTCATGTCTATATTCAGTTGACGCTCTACGTTATCGAGACGAACTACTAGACTAGTTTCAGAACCATCAGCATCATCATCATCCGATATATTTAATACCTTATTAATTCTGTCCTGACGTTTATAGAGCAAATCTAATTTATTATGGTGTTGGTTTAGAATTTGGATTGGAGATAAGGCTGTTTGTGAAGGTTTGCCTGGACTGTTCTGCGGTGGAGAAGCGGTATTTGCTGTATCACTTCCTCCACGCCTACGTTTTGCTGCCGATAATGCCGCGCTTCCACTCATTGTTAATTAGTAACATCTTCTTTCTAAATTATTTCCGCATCTCCATTGTTATCTTTGAATGGCTATTATAATCTACCAAATCAAAGTCTTCCATTCTATAATCAGCAATATCGTCGGGTTTTCTATTAATATTAATTACTGGAAATTTAAAAGGTTTTCTCTCAAGCTGTCCCTTTATAGATTCAATATGGTCATCGTATATATGACAGTTTCCTAAATGATAATTGAATTCTGTCGCGTACAATCCACATTGATGTGCAATTAAATGGGTCAACATACTGTATGATGCAATATTAAAGGGAACGCCGAGTCCGACGTCTCCGCTCCGCTGATATAGACTGCACGCTAATTTATCTCTGGGTAAAACGTTAAACTGAACTAACACATGACAAGGAGGTAAAGCCATTTCAGGCAATTGACACGGATTCCACGCAGACATAATCAGACGTCGCGAATATCTTTTCTCTGGATCATTAAGACTATCGATAATATACTTTAATTGATCTACACCTTCATTTGAGTAATCGTCATTACAAGTCTTATAATTAGCGTTAAAATGTCTCCATTGATGTCCGTATACAGGACCAAGATCATCCTCAGCTCTATCATTTAGTCCGATACTATCCAGATACTCACGAGAGGCGTTTCCGTTCCATATTTTCACGTTCTGTTCCTTTAGAACACCATTGTCTGTAGAACCGCTTACGAACCAAAGTAGTTCTTTCATACACGTTTTCCACGCCACGCTCTTACTTGTAAGTAGCGGTAGTGTATTGTCTTCCAGCGTGAAATGCATTGAACTACCAAATACCGTTAATGCGTTACCATTACGACCATTCACCATCGTGCCTTCGCGCAATATATCGTCAATTAAATTAAGATATTGATTCTCTTCGTGGTAAAATGTTTCGCCGTCATACTTGCGCATTTTAAGATTATTAAGCGCGGTTTTCAACATAATACTAATATTAGTAATAATATTTTTAATTTCTTTTTATAAAACATATGGATAAGCTATCGGAAACTATAAAGGATGCACCTAAAGATACAACCACTTTTGTTAATCATGTTTTGAATTTTGATGACGCTAATAAAGCTGAAATGTTTAATATGTTTCAATATGGATTATTGGCCATAATTCCTATACTAATAATTTTAAAGGCGGTCAAGTACGCTATCCCAGAAGAAGATGATACTAAAGGAAGTTTAGAAATACTTATGGAATCTACTGGACAGATAATATTAATTCTAGGATTAATCTGGTTCTCGGATAAGATAATCCGCTATATACCGACATACAGTGGTAGTGATTATCATAAATTCTACCCCACGAACTACCTTCTCCCGTTCATTCTAATTTTAGCAACAATGCAAACCAAATTCGGTGCCAAGCTAAATATTCTTCAGGAGCGAGTTATGGATTTATGGAACGGCACCTCATCCGCAGAGACAGAAGCCGCAAATGTTAGAGTTAAACAGCCCATCGCAAATCAGCACCAGCCTAGTCAAGCCGACCATTTAAGCGCCACCAATATTCTCCCAAATGACCGCTCTCTAACCACGATGCCTCAACAGCAGCCTCAGCAAGACAATGTTAACTTTAATAATATGTACGCTGATACCCAAACCCCATTAGAAAACGCGAGTGTTCCCACAATGGAGCCCATGGCCGCAAATGATATGGGTGGTGGTGGTTTCTCTAGTTGGTAAGTATGATAATAAACTAATTTAAATAACTTTTTATATGTCAGTATATGAAGTTCTGTTTCAGAAGTATTATTTTATTTGCCACCATAATGATAACATCAGCAAATAACAAATATAACGTTTACTATTCGGCTGTGGCACAAAGCTCGTATATTTGTCTATGTGTTCCAACCTATATTGTAAAGCGTGTGCCCTATAATAACATTACTAACTGTGATGGTGAATGTAGCAAAGATCAAGTGTGTTTCTGGAATTCAGACGATGTTCTAATAAAATATTGGTATTCACCTATTAATTAAACTAATATATAATATGAAGATTTACTGGTTGTTCATATTATTACAAATTCAACTGGTTTCTGCTTTTATTTCTTCGGTTTCATTTAGAAATGTTAAACAGTTTTCAAATATTAATAAGCATAATAAAATAATTTCCATCTCTCCGGCTGGTCTTGGCGGCTTCTATCTACTAGGAATAATTAGCTACATTAAGAAACAGTATGACACGTCTGATTGTGTAATATTGGGGGCATCTGCTGGTGCATGGGTATCGCTCCCAATGGTTTATAACGAGGATATTGATATATTAGTTAATGATATTTTAACTAATTACACCAAGTCACAATTAAATTTGACAGAAGACAAATTAAGTATTTCACATAGACTATTTAATATTCAATATTCAATAAAACATATATTACTTTCTAGTTACGATGACAGCAAGTTTGATTTACACAGGATTAATATCGCTACGAATGTTTTGAGCAGAAAAGGAATGAACCTAGTTTTGTTAGGAAATATTAAATCATTGGATGTGGCAATATCAACGTGTTTTGCTAGCTCACATATCCCATACATAACAGGCGACGGATTATTTGGAATTGACGATTATTATTTTTTTGATGGCGGATTATGTAAATTTCCACCCCAAACCCTGAATACTTATTTAAATATTTCACCTGATATGTGGGGATACCAAATGAAAGATATATTCAATATAAAAAAATATAGTAATTCCGAATTAATCGGGCTTTATTATAAGGGTTATCATGATACAGAGAACAATAAGAATATTTTAGACAAATACTTCATATAATTCTAATATGTCATTATATTATTCCTCTCAATATTTGATATGTATTGTCTTGATATAAATATAGGAAGAAGTATAAAATATATAATTGGTATAATAATAAACCAATAATTACCTATATAATATATCATTGAACTAATAATAAACCAAGAATTACCTATATAATATATCATTTGACTAATAATAAACCCATAATTACTGATATAATAGACAATTTGTTCATTATTGCTGATATAATAGACGAGCTCTTGATTATTACTACTAATGTAATTTAACATACGAATGGTTACTATATATAATGCCATACTAATAATAGGTTGAAATATTATAGGACAAATATTGTTGGTGTCGTTAAACATCAACATTTTTTATCTATATAATTGCTACTATCAATGATTCAATTTTTAAATTTATTCGCCAGTAATTTCCTTATCAACTAACGTCTCCTTAGCAATGCTCTTAATTATTTTATTCTCATTTGGATTTCCATTAACATCGGTCATTACAGACCTAACTAGTTTAATATAATCGTCTTTACCTGTTTCGCTGGCAGACCACGATGGGTTATTTGTCTCCCAATCTGAGATCGCATTTCGCTGTTTATTCGCAACATCGTTAATTGCATCCTTTAATTTGTGCTTTCCGCTATCTCTCTCCCATACGTTATTGTCCTTAATAAAAAGGGTCTCCCTCTTCATATCAGTACAATGAATTGGTCGTTTATATGTATCTAATTGTTTTAACCCGTTTACAAATATAGAGCTTACGCCTTCTATTAAACCATTATCCTTTGTGAAATGCAAATCTTCTAGATGGATAGGAAGAGAATTTATAAAGTCAGACATGTTTATAGCATCTCTACAATTATCATTAAGAAACAAGTTAATATTAAATTTATTATTATTGTTATTTCCAAGATGTGGAATCATATCTTGTATTATTTTATTCTGTTGTTTTAATTGATCTAATAATTCATCCTTCATTTTACTGTCTTTACCGAAATCATTCATCATATCCTGCATAAATGATGTTAATCTAGTATTCTCTGTTTGAAATGGCTGAAATTTAACAGACGTCGATTTTATATCTTCGCTAGGAAAACATTTTTTTTTATGGCGCCATAGTCCCGACCGCTGCTTGTATGATTTGAAACATACGTCGCAGGTAAATAATTCTGTGTTTTTTTTGTGCGTTGCCTGGCGTTGCCGATTATGCTTTTGGGTTGAGCAGTGTTGGTCCCATAGATATTTCTTAGAGCATCTGTAGTCACATTTTTTACAGTGAAATTCAGGAGCATATTTTCGCATATTTTCCGTTGCCATATATGCCTTATATAGGCAACCGAAAAATATGCTTAAGTTTTTTTTATAAAATATTCAAAAAATCTTCAGTAACAAATATATAGTGTATTATTTGGTAAACAAAGCATTATGCTCTAAAACATTTTTTCAAAAAATTAAATTTTTTTTTTTTCAATTCTCAAAAAGATTTTCCGGAAATGGACATTTATAAATGTCCAATTTCGGATTTTACAAATGAGAATTGAAAAAAAAAAATTTTTTTATTTTTTAATAAAATATATCAATAATATCATAATATGTATATTTCACACACACACATACGTATAAAATTTATATAATTAATTTAAAATTATATTTATAGTCTTATATTAATGACCGAAGGCTTAGATGTTGATTTATTGATGAAATCCCTTGAACGCGAAGAAAACGATTGTCTTATGAATTTAGATACAGCAACAATACAGCAAATAAAAAACGATATGCTTCAAAAGTTACAATTACCTAGAGAGAAATTGAAGAAAATGAACAAAGTATTGAAACAATACAGATTTATAGATGAGATACCTGATATCAAATACGGTGCATATGTAAGATGGATAAATCTTACTAATAGCGAACTAAAGCTGACAACAGGAGGCCTCATTTGTGATATCAAAATAGTTAAGGATGATGTTTTGATTGTGTGTAGAAATACCATGGGTCTCTTTTTCCAATTCAAACTAAACGAATGTTTAGCTTTTCAGAAAATAACAGACCAAGAGAATGTCTTATTATCCGCACTGGATTATTTAAAGACTTAATTTTTCTTATTCGTTTTTTTCTTACGTGTTTTGTTTGTTCTAACTCTTTTATACTTTGCTAAATTTTTATTGGTTCCCTTTTTCGGTATAAAACGCGCGCGCTTTTTACAACGAAATCCAAAACTTTTAATTTTTTTTGTATGCAATACGCTTTTTTTACATACGGCGATGGCATTTTGTTCTTTTTTTAATAATGGAGTTATTGTTTTGATACACTTACATAGTTTGTTTGCTAATATATCTTCAGCAGCCAATTTTATCTCTTTTCCCCCCATATTAGACACATCAATTTTATAAAATTTCATAATATTTAAATAATCTGTGTGTGATAAAGACATCACTATTATATATATAATTTTATATAAATAATAGTCTTTGTAAATAATTGTATTTATATATTATATATTGTGTCTGTTATGTCTATAATTAACAAGTCTCATAATATTGTTGTATTTGATCTAGACGAGACAATAGGTAATTTTACAGAACTTAGTATATTTTGGGAAGCATTAAATAAATACAGTTCTGATACATTATCACACGAAGATTTTTCAAGTTATTTGACACATTTCCAGAATTTTTGAGACCAAATATTAACAATATATTAAAGTATCTTATTAAATAAATGCGATAGTATTATGATATACACAAATAATCAAGGTAATAAAAAATGGATTACTATGATTACCAAATACTTTGATTATAAATTACAAGAACAGACGTTTGATAAAATAATATCAGCTTTCAAAGTAAGAGGTAAACAAATTGAATTATGTAGAACGTCACACGATAAGAGCGTAAGTGATTTATTTCGCTGTACAAAGATACCTGAAAATACGCAAATATGCTTCATTGATGATCAATTGTATCCTTTAATGAAACATGACAATGTTTATTATATAAACGTAAAACCTTACAAGTTTTCACTAGATTATTATATAATGGCTGATATATATTTTACTAAAAACTTAAAAACAAACGATAAAAAGGAATTTGTTGATTTTATAACAAACTACATGAATAAAAGTGGATTTTTAATTGAAAAAAAGGATGAAATTGAACATAAGGTAGATAAAACAATAAGCAAGAAATTATTAATTCATCTTAAAGATTTTTTCGGAAACGATAAAGATACAAAACGCAGAAGGAAGAATAAAACGGCTAAGTTATAATGCGTGTATATCTACGCGGTCGTTAATGTATTTTGAAATAACGTCCATTATTGACGTTGAAAGCAATAAAAATATACCAGAAGTAAAAGCTACTTTCCTGTCAATCAGCGCATCCATTTTAGAAATCTTCGCATTGACTGTATAAGGATTAAATCTAATTATTAAAAATATGCATACATAGTATCGCAAAAATAATTGTAAATTTAAACTATAAACAGGTGCTATTTCGGCAATTCCGGTCAACGTTAACCCAAATAATAAGAACGATATGTAAATGCTGTATAGGTATATTTGTTGATACCATTTATAACCACCAATCATATTATATTTACGATATAATATTATTTTCTGCTAAGACGATTAGTTAATATATTTTAAGGAACCAACTTTCATGGTGTATTATATATATCCAGTGTCCGCGCACTACAATCATCGGTATCTACGTATTTGGGCATCCAGAAATAAGGAATACAATTTGCGGTATTGGGATAATATTCCTCATAAATCTTACGATAGTAGATCTGCTCTTGTGTTATAGGAGTATTGTGTGTCCAGCTTGAATGAGCGACTAGATCCATATTTTCCACTTTATCTTTTATAATCTCAAACCACGACCCAGATTCGCCAGAGACACCGTCACTAAACGCCTCTTTTCTTCTCCAAATAATGTCGTGTGGAATCAAATCAGGATATACATGCGTTATTGCTTCTCTCAATAATTGTTTTTCACATACACTATTTGGGAGATTTGATATATTAGAAGCTAGTGGATTGCGAAGATTAATTGGTAAACTCAGATAATAATTCACGAAAGTTCTGTCTAGGAACGGTGTTCTTGGCTCTAATCCGTGTCTCGATATACATCTGTCTGAGCGAAGAACATCAAACATATGTATATTTTCTAATAAATCCCGACATTCTCTGTCTGATTCAATTGAGGAGGGCGATTTTAAGAAATACAAATATCCTCCTGTTAGTTCGTCGCTACCATCTCCGTTAAACACAACCTTTGCGTCGGTCTCATTTGCTATATATTTTCCAACCATATAATTACCGACACTTGCTCTTACAGTTGTTGTGTCGTAACTCTCAATATTTTCAATCACCTCTGGGATAGCATCAAACATCTCTTCGCCAGTAACGATAATTTCCGTATGGGTTGTATTTAGGTGTTCCGCGACCTGTTTGGCGCGAACCAAGTCTTCGGAACCTTTCATTCCAATACTAAATGTTCTCAATTCGCCACTGTAGTGCTTTTTAACGAATGCGGTAATTAGACTACTGTCCAGTCCACCCGATAGCAGACATACAATAGGTCGCTCACACGTGTTTAATATACGCTTAATTACCGCCTGCTCTAGATGAAACACTATATTGTTAAATATATTATTCAAATCATTGTGATAATTAAAATTAACCATTGTTGCTGGGAAGTTAGAGGATATATAGCGCTTATTCTGTAGAATTGTTTTCCATTCAGCATTAACCTTGAACCCAATAGAGTATTCCGAATATGTTCCTGGTGAGAATGGTTTAATTGTGTATTGTCGCACAACAGAGTAATTTGTTTTGGATATATTATGTAACTCTGTATACGAATTGTTCCACACCAAAGGGGTTCCATCGCACAAAAATGGATGCAATGCCTTTATTTCAGAAGCAAACCCAATGATATTTTCGCGGGTTATGTTTTTATTATTAATATGATTAACAAGATTATCATTCATACTATCACGCTCAAACACAAAAAGCGGTCTTACGCCAAAAGGATCTCGGGCGACAAATACTTTAGCGTCCTCTGTTCCGCAACGACAATCATATAATACAAATGAAAATACCCCGTCTAGTAGGCGCAGCGTTTGACGGATACCAAATAAAATATACAGATGGATAATTATTTCACAGTCTGAATCAGTCTCGGGTGTTACGTCATAACCTCCATATAACTCTGAATATAACACTTTATAATTATATATTTCACCATTGCATATCAGTGTAATACCCTTAAATGTTATCGGTTGATTAGATCCTTCATTCAATCCATTAATAGCAAGCCTTTTGAATCCAAGGTACAATTTATCACTATAATAATTTTCTTTAGAATCTTCTGGACCTCTCGAATTTAATTTATCAAACGCAGATTTAATCAAATCTTTGTGAAATGTTGTCTTGTTATTCAAGAGGGCTATTATTCCGCACATTTATTTAGTATAGCACTTTCTTTTTATATGTATAAATAAATCTCTAATCATATTATATTATATTATGCAAACATATCCGATTGTTATTAAACAGATAGAACGTGTAGAAGATTTAAATAAACGCATATTCAATAGAAATATTCCATCGGGTGAAATCCAACCATGTATTAATACTCGCCCTGTTTCCACCAAATATTCGGTGATGCCTATTATGGATATACGAACCGAGCCCACAGTCAAGCTAAATAAAACGATACCTTACAACACACGAGAAACTTTCAATCCTGGATCTGCGCGAGGACCTTGGAGTGGGTTTTCATCAAACGTCAACGACGAATCAACCTTAAGAAATCAGTTTTTCGCAATCCAGAATTGTGAAAAGTCGGTATACGTACCTTCTTCTGAGAGCGACCTATATAATGTGAATGTAGGTGGGCGAAATGAAACGCAACCGTTTACCGACTTATTTAGTAAACCCGAATTAGGTTCGTTTAATCCAAATACTTTTAACGTAGGAGGAAATTTATTCGCAAATAATACAAGACAGCAAATGAAAGATGTTTAAATAATCATATTTTTTTAAATGTAATTATTTAATGGAACAGTGTAACAATAATACAATTAATTCTAACACATTAAATAATGATATTGTTAATAATGACATTCTCAAATATTTTTCCAATCCATCCTACCAAACAATTAAAGATATGGATGTATGTGAAATAAATCAAGAGGATAAGAAATTCTATAGAAAGCGGGTGTTGGCTATGGGAAAGGAAATATATTCTGGAACTAGTTATGATGATAATATTAATAAATCCTTTGATAACTTTATTTCTTTAGCAATTAATCACTGCAAAATAATAGATATGCGGGATATACTTCAGGAGGATTATCCGGAACATACAGAAAAAACCAATTCGCAACTAACTGATGATTTCGATATAAGCAATACAAATACAGGTGTAATGCGAAAAAATAAACCAAGTAGTAATCCATTAAATGGATTTGTAAAAATTACAACGAATAGCGAAAATAAGTTCATACCAACACAACGAAGTGTTAACTTAAAACAAGATAAATTAAAAACCAAGGGAATTAAAAAAAAAAGAAAGAAAGATAAAATCTGTGATTAATCTAATATGGTGAAAAAAATACGAAATATTAATAAAACAACCCGCCAGAATAGAAAGGGTCACAATGTAAAAGGTCACAATGCAAAGGGTCACAATACGAATAAGAAAACTGAAAAATTCAAGAAGGTATCGTGTAGTCCATCTAGTAAGAAAGATTTCACGTGTTATGATAGCAAATCGCTACACCATATGAAGGGTGAATGGAATAATAGACATCGTGATGATAAAATAGAATCAACCGACGAACGTCAAATATGGAATTCTTTGAAAGATAAGATGTCTGAGGTATGTAACAACGAACAATGTTGGTTAAAACAAAAGTTTATGGAAAATAATCTATCTAATGACCTTACTATATATACATTTGCACCAAAAGCACCGAAAAAATGGATTGATAATCCAACAGAATGGCTGAATAGCACAGATATAACCAAGGTAATGAAACAATATGAAAAAGAATATGATGATTTTGAATTCATAGGTCCATCGCCAATAGATTTTGATAGCAAGGATGATGGAGATTGTGTATGGCCAAAAATATGTAACTTTGACATAGCAGATATGATACGTAGGGATAAGAAAAAGACCGGATTTATCTTCAATCTTGATCCACACTATAAAGGAGGCTCACATTGGCTAACCATGTTTCTAAATATTAAAGACAAATATTTATTATTTTTTAATAGCACAGGAGACGGTCCTGGTAAAGAAACATCAGCACTAATAAAGAGAATAATGACGCAAACAGACAATATGGGTATGAATTTAAAAAAACACATAAACACTAAAAATCATCAACGTGAAAATACTGAGTGTGGTATATATTGCCTTTATTGTATTAGCGAATTAGTATCTGGAAATAAAAAGCCGCTTGATTTTCTTACCAAGAGGATTAGCGACGATGATATGCAGGCATTAAGATATAAATTCTTCTCTAATCCCGAACTAGACCACGATGGTAAAGACCACGATGGTAAAGACAACCGTGATAGCGATGATGACGACATGTAAATAATACAAATGTAAAGCAATTAACATAGTAATATAAAAATATAATAGAGATAATACTATGGCTGGATTTGCCGAAAATTCTAACAAAAGTATGATATGGAATATGTTGCTTGAAAATGGAACGTTTAATAAATTAACAAACGAACAAAAACCGCAGATTACGGAAAATTTTGATAAGATAGTAAGGGAAATTAATTCAACTGAACCTAATGAAACGCTTGTAAATAAAAATAAAAGTCTAATATTGAAAATTACGGAGGTGACAAATACAATGTATAATTCATCGCCTATCACGAAAACAGAACCAATAACATCATCCGAAATAATAGGTCTTAGACGGGAACAATTTTCAGATAGCCTTAAAAATAAACAGAGCGAATTCGATACATTTATGAAACGTGAAACTCCATCAGATATAGATTTTTCAGACAAATTAGACGAACCAATAAAAAATCTTGATTCTATGATGTCGCAGGCAATGGCGAGTAGGGAAATAGATATGAATTCCACCTTCCCGCCACCACCGCCACAAAAAACGAATAAATCATCGTCAAATAACTTTGTAACTAATTTGGTAATAGGTGGGTCTGTTGATATATCAAGCGAACCTATAAAAATAGAAACAGCAGAATCACACAATTTAAAAACAATAATCCACAAATTAACTACGATTCAATACTCACAAGAGAAGATAATGAATATGCTAACAACTTTAAACGGAGACATTATAGCCTTAAAAGATAAGGAATAATTCATTTTAGAATATTCGCGATAATTATCAAATTATAAAATTATAAAATTATAAAATAAATTTTATAATTAACATCTTATTAATTGTTTCGCTTTACAATAGACATATGTTTTAATCATTTCGTGTGGTGTAATAAAACTATCACACAGCTCCTCTTTGAATTCGTTCATCCAGTATTGTTTTACAACGCGTTGAATATCGCTAACACCATTACAGAAGTCATTGCAACCTTTCTGGTTAAACCATGATATAGCCAGTTTGCCTCCATCGCTATTTTCCTCGTAAAAATAAGTTAATAATATTTTATCAATATCGTCTTCGTTATTAAAATCATATTGTGTATTATTATTTTTAATATTTTGTAAAATTATATTAATTTCAATCTCAAGATGTGAAACATCCTGTATTTTAATTTCATTTTCCATCTTCTATATGGTTATACATATTTCAATTGGGTGTTATTGATGTAATACGAGAAAGATCAGATATTCAATATTTCCGAGCGCATGGTACTTCTGCGGGAGCATCCGCAGGTGCAGTCTTAGTTCTTAGACTTTCATCAACATTAGTAGCCGAAGAGATATGTAAACAAGAATTGCAAACACGGAGCGATTTTAAGAAAATGGTATCTTTAATGAAAAATGGAATAGAGCGTTTAACGCCAATAGATGCATATAAATCATTAAATAATTTATTACATATAAATTTTACAGTGTTTGACTATAATTCACCATTCTATTTTAAAAATGTTGAGTTTAACAAATTCTCTTCAACAAATGATGTAATTGAATTATTATCCGCAACGGCGCAGGGTAAACCTATTTTTTTTTGAACTCATTTATCATTTTTATTACTCATTTCTGGTGTTTAAAAAAAATTGAAATGAACTTCTGGTTCATACTATAAGCAACGCCTTAGGCAAAACATACAGAAGATTCACTACCCCACTGTTCAATCAAATCCCACGAAGACTATGAGCTCGACGAATTCGCAGAACTTTCCGCGAACCTTCTTCAAACTTACTTCTTCTTGGGACAGGAAGGCCATGCTCCGCAACTCCACACAGAACATCTGGTCAAATCATGGTGTTTCAAGCAAGGAACCGATGTTATACATTCCGTGTGTCATGTCGGGTCTCTTTGAGGAACACTCCGATAACATGGCTCGGTGTCTGAGCGAGGTTCGTCCGGCAGACACTCGCGAGGTTGGGAACCAAGTATGGATCTACAATATGCGGGCAAGTGATTCAGTTCCGCGAACGATTCAAGACGAGCGGAAGTTGTACTTGTTCGTGAGGACCATGTTAAAGTCCTGGTGTGATTGCAAAACATTTAACTATATTGAGAAGAATATACATATATGCGTGTGTTTCTTTGTGTGGTATTTCACCAAACAAGAGTTCTTCTATTCTGACAAGGTGATTCGACAAACGACCCGCAAGGGAATCCAACGTGTCTGGACCTGCGTTCTTCTCAGAAAAGAGCCAGTCTCGTCTCCTGCTAGAATTCTGACGCAAACTCCACAGAGAAACCTGCCAAGTATCACGACGGATGCTCTCTTACCCAAGCAGCAGCAACAGCAAGAGAAACTCAAGAAGGATATCCAACGGATGTTCTCTTCAACAACGCTAGCGCACACTTCTCTCGATTGGGAAGATTCTAGGATTCTTCATGTCAAGCTGTCCGAATGCATGACGAACTCAAACTCGGGTCTTTCTATCAATCAAAACAAAAAACTACAAAAAATGTACAACGAATACACTACACTCAGCACAAAAATTAACAAATCATTTGGCAAGATTCGTAAGGTGGAGCGCGCCAACGCCAAGATTGTACCGCAAACCCAGGCAGCAGCCGCGGGGTGGATAGATGAGTTTGGTCCACCTCCACCAATCGCCGTGCTTCGGCGCCACGATGCGGCCGAAGACTACGGTGAATTCGTGGATGATGCCGCCCTGACGACGGTTGCGCCCCCAACGTGTTGGGGGTGTGATACCTGTCAGCCCAATCAACAGGCGCACATGGGTGGTTGTTTACCGGATGATATTGATGGGGATGATGTCCCGGATTCGTGGGAAGACCTCTAAAACCCAAAGAAAAATGAGATAAATCATAAAAAACAAATTACAATACGAAAGAAACATATTTTTTATTGTGTGTATTATGTCCGAAGCCAAGTATGTGCTACAAAACCTTGTTAAAAAATTGAAATCGGTTCACCAGTCTCAACAACAACAATAAAACAAGCAATATGGAGGTCTCTTATATCTGTGAGCAAATGAACGACATTCTTGGGTCTAAAATGAGTGATTTGGATTACAGACTCAAATATGCGATTGTGTATGGTTTTATGCCTCGTCCAAGTTATATTGATGAACTCAAATCTGTATTTGAAATCACCAATAATCCGGGATACTGGACCGAACATCGGTATTTAAACTCAATTTTGACAACACACAAGCGTAAATTGAAAGTCAAGAAAAGTGAATGTCCCAAATTATTTCAACAAAAAGATAAAGCGTTCATAATTAATGGGTCAAAATATTCTTCACCCTATATTGGAAAAGATGAAGAAGACACCCCCTGCTTCGTATTCTATAAATTTGTAGAGTTAGACAGAATAAACGTAGAGGTCATAATCCCCAATTGTGATTATTCACACTTATTTTATAAAAGAAAGAAGAGACCACTTTGGGGGGTGTCTGAAATAAAGTATCATATGTTGTATAAGTTAAAATATGTGGTTGATAGAATTGAAACTTGCAAAATGTGTAAAGAACTTTATAAACGAGAAAACCGCAAACCAGCCAAAAAAATCACAAACATTACAAAAAGTAATATGGCTTGGGAACTGATAAAAGATGATCCAGAAAGATGGTTTACAGAACTATATATGGATGGCGAAAATGTAAAAACTACTTGGAATAGTATATTTAATAATCTTACACGATAAATAAACAATAAAAGACAAATTACAATAAAAGACAAATTACAATACAAAAGCAACACTTTTTTTATTGCGTGTATTCTTGTACGAAGACGAGTATGTGCTACAAAACTGAAAAATGCGAGAAAAAAAATTAAAATAGACCCCATAACATATAACAATCGTAACCACATCAGAACCTCAATATATCAGAACCGTCAAAAACTCTCGTACCGACGACATTAACAATCCGCGTGTTTTTTCACCAAATATTGATTTTCCAACAAGATGGTGCTTTCTCCACCCGACAATAAGACTCTTCGTCTTATATATTGGTACGGTTATTGTGAATCGGCGGCTTTGATAGAACGCCCTGATTTTCCATCCAATGAATTAAAAATAAAACCGCGTATATCCAATATTAATAATATAAGACCACCAGAAGATGTTAATTATCATATTAATGAAATTAGCAATACACCAATTAATCTTATAACAGACGAGTTCAAAGAATCAATACTCTGTTATTCTGATAATATATCAATTGAATTAAAAAAACGAATAGATATATCTAATCAAAAATGGAGAGGGTGTATTGGTTGTATTCGGTATACTGTAATTACATTATCAATAATATTTCCATGTTGTCTACTAAAAAGGATTGTTCAACCGCTGGTATTGAGTGGAAGATTTAATGAGGACGCTGAATACAATAAAATCAAGACAATATAACGTCTACTCCACCAATTTTTCAAACACGAATATAGGCTTATTACCCTCTTTTCTCTCTGTGAGAACTCCCACTTGTATCGGAACACCCTCTTTATAACTGTCTAAATCGTAAACCTTATTGTTTTCTGGGTTAACGGCGTAGGTTATTCCGTCGCTGGCTTTCCAAGACTTCGCCCTCCATATTTTGGTAGTTTTATTTTGGTCGGCCAGCGTGTCGCTTTCTTCCTGTTCTATTCCGGGGACATACGCAAACTTACTAGATTCTACCTGTCCAAACGAAAAGCACTGTAATTGCTCGTCATCGTCCTTACTGGAATGAATAATACAGTCAATAGACGCCTCTTTCACCGCTTTTAATAATTTATTTGTTAGTTCCTTTTTCATAGTGGAAATTTCAAATAACGCCTCGTCGCTTGTCAATACCTGTTTGGGGTCTACGCGCCCCTTGTCCTTTATTCTCAATTCAACAGCATCGTCGTTTTCTATTTGTTCCTTTGTAAATTCCATCAAATATACGAAGACCTTTACCGTCTGTAGCTCTTTAGGTAAATCTTTGTGACTGCATATACGTCTTGCTCTACCAATTACCTGCTGTATACGAACCGGATGCCAGTAAGGCTCGGTGACGTGAACATACCTAACGTTCTTTAGAGAGATACCTTCCGCACCAGAGGCAGTAATCATAAGAACCTTGATAATTTCACCCTTCATATTTGTATCTGATATAGCGGTCAGTTCCTTTGCTAATTGTACAGGTAGGGATTCCCAGTCGCCATTAAAAACATTACGAATCATCTCCTTTTCATCAGGAGTTTCTGTTCCGGTGTAGAGCGCAAACATCTTCTTACCCTTATCCTCCTCTGAAATATCAAGTCTCCATGATCCAGAAACATTTTTAATTTTAAATTGTGCGAACCCAGCTGTTTCCAGAACCAATTTGAATATACCTATTCCCTCAAGCGTTCTGAATTGTGTGTAAATTAAATGCAACCCTTCAAATTGTTCCTCATCGAGTATATTTTCAAGCATATGGAGAAATTTAGGACTATACATTTCTAGAGCATCAGGAGTGAGATATTTGTCTCTGTCCTTCTCCAACTTAGCCAATGCTCCGTCTATTCGCTCCTGATACGAACCGTAATCATCTTTATTTTCTATCACAACGTCTGGGTCGTATGTGCCGTCATCATTGTTCTGTTTTTCCTTCTTAGTAACCGCGTCAATGGCGTCCTCGCTAGCACCCTCCTTGACAATCGCCGCCTCCAAATCATTAACATTGTCTGGCAAAGGTCTTGTTATATGCGGTCTAGGAAACACGAAATTACAGAATGCTCTAGAGAAAATGCGGTAGGTTGAAGAAGACTCTTCAAACAGTCCAGACGAAATTTGTTTCTTTTGTTTTTTAGCGTTATTAGATTCGGTCTTTCGCTCGCTCGCTCGCGCCTCTTCATATATTGTAAACTGGAAATCGCTCATCGGAATCTTCACAACAATTAAGTCAATCGCCTCGTTGTATCTAGGCATAAGACTTTCCATATCTCTAAAATACGAAGTCAGTCCAAGAATACGTCGCTTGAATAGGTTCATATTTTTAACATCGTTGGTCGTCTCGTCAACAAATGCCTTCTTAAATTCGTCAAGCGTGTCTGGGAGCGCCTTATATGAATCGTGTTTTATATCGGTTGGTTTTACTTTGAACCCCTTCTTGGAGAGAATACCTGTGATTTTACTAACAAATTCGTCGTCACTCACTTCGCCTCGCTCGCCGACATGAACGCCTTTATAATCCTCTTTCTGAACCTTATTCACAAACCCGAAAGGATTCCTTGTTATAATAAGTGTCGTAGAAGTAGGTTTATAATCTATAAAGTTCAACATATTTCCACCGTATGTCTTGCTATTAAATATTTTCTCAAAGAACTTTTTATCTACACGCTTATCGTTTTTAATATTCAACTTGAAAGACCACGACTTTATTTTACCACGTAATATATTGAACAGAATCGCAATCTCATTCGGTTTGTTAATAATTGGTGTTCCGGTGAGAAGCACCATCTTCGCATTATGAGCGTTCATTAAGTATTCATACATTTTGCCGGAGAGCGTATCTGCACGTCCCATTTTATTCACTATTCGGCCTATAAAATTATGCGCCTCGTCTATAATTACAACCGCATTGTCAAATGGATTAATCGTGTAGTTATTCGTCATTTTTCGCAGCGAATCGTTTCGCAATCCATTATAATTAATAAACTTATATTTTGAACTAATCATCTGATTTAGTTGCGAATCAAGACTTGATTTTTGCGATGAATCTAATGAATCAAAATTAGACGACTTGGTAACGTTCATTAACCACGCTCCCTTCTGTTTATTTATAAAATCAACCGATAGAGATAGAACCTGAGACAATGAATCTATGATTTCCCTCTTGTTGTCGCCTAGGTCATTGGTATATATGAACTCCCAAAACTGGTTCTTTTTATACATATCGTCGCCGCACTTCTTGAGCTCCTGCTTGTAATTCATACTGAGTGATGCCGGCGTCATTATGATAATCTGTTTGCTGGTTTTAAGACCCTCTGCAATAGCAATTGACGAGCAGGTTTTACCCGCGCCGAGTCCGTGGAAAAGGAGCACGCCTCTATAAGGTGTATATTGAGATATGTAATCTCTAACCAATTTCTGGTGCGACATCAGTTTGAATCCGTCGCCGTCTGTGTCGTCGCACGACATGTTTTTCCTGTCCCTCGCAATATCCAGTTTATATTTATTGAATATACCTGTTACGAAATTAACAAATATTTGACGATTGTTAAGGTAATATGCGGAGGCCTTGATCTTATTAACCTCCGGTTTCGGACCAATTCTATTCGCAATTGTGTCGTTATTGATTTCAACCATCGTAATTGGTCCTGCGTCCGCAATACCCTGCGGTGGTTTGGTCCTCCTTACAACCGTCTTAGGTGCGACAACAGGATCATTGCTATTTAATTTAATTTTAATTTTAAGTTTTTTAATTTTAAGTTTTTTAATTTTAACAGGTTTAACAATTGGAGTCTCGGTAGGACCAGCATCATCCGTCGGATCAGCATCGGCATCCTCTACAATAACGCTCGGTATAGTATCTGGTTTTTTTATAGCACGCTTTACAATTATACGTGTATTTCCTTTGATATTTTTTATGAAATTTGCCCTATCAAAATTGTTGTTGTTGTTAGAATTATCGATAACAACGACCTTTATTTTTTTTCTAGGTATGTTAACATAGAGTGCTTCTTCAGCCTTCGGTGTTTTCTTAACCTTTAATTTTTCTAAAAGTTCATTTTGCATCTATGAAATTAGTAGATATAAAAGTTTTACCTAATCAATAATATCCAACGCTTTTTGACACGCGATTTGTTCGGCTTTTTTTTTAATTTTATGAGTTGCGCTGGATAAAAATACGAATATAGGTTCGTTCTTCTCAATTAGTTCTGATATTTTATAGAATGAACCGAATACTGAAAAATCAACAGCATCTTCAATGTTTACAGAATAAATCTCTTGATTAATACAAACATAGACACCCATTTCGTAGCCAGTATCAATATCGTGTGAAATTTCAAGATAGTCGGGGGTCGTCTTAAATTCTTTCTGGATTTTCACCTGTAGGATATTTTTGTAGTTATCGTCCGTACTGACAAGTTTTACAAAATCAACATGTTGGTCAAATATAGCCTCTACGAATATCTGCGACATTTGAAACCCAGGACCACAATGAAATATATTCTTGAACCACCCGTCCTCATCATTCACATCTATTTTATTAAAATCAAGAAATAATGCCCCTAGAAAAGCTTCAAATAGACAGCCCAGTTTCTTTAGATTTGTTCGCGTCTTCTTTTCTTCTGCGTGTCGTGACATAATGAGCCATTTATTTAATTTCATATCGTATGCTAGCCGACCAATATGCTCGTTCTTTACCAGAGCGATTTTCTTTTCAGTCATGAAACCTTCGTCTGCTTTTGGAAATCGCCTATACAAATTGTATTTGGTAATCAATTCTAGAACCCCATCGCCAATAAATTCAAGACGTTCGTTTGATTTCGTTTTAAGTGCCATACAGTCGGCTGGTTTATCAACGATGGTAATATTAGCCGCCGTATTCTCAATAGCAGGTCGTTTGGTATACGATTTGTGGATGAATGCACGTTTGTATAGTTCCAGATTATTCACTTTGGCGGTAATTCCATATGTTTTTAGAATAGATTGAACTTCGTTCAATGTAATCTCTCTGTTTTCAGGATTAAATGGGTCAAAAACCAACGCACCATCATCAGTAACAACGTCGCCATCATTTGTTATACTTTTAATTTCCTCCATCGTTGTCATTATATTATACACCATAGATAGTTTTAAACCATATTTATAAGAATATCATACCAAACATATAAGAATCATATTACTAACATATAAGTTTTATAAAGTAATTTAAATAAAATCCAGTAACCTAATTGAATGCTAATTAAAATAGATATTCGCGAGACAGCTCTATATGAAAAATGTAATAATATGGTGAGTAATTTCGCCAATATTAAAATTGTATTAGAACCACTTCATATTGGTGACATTATTATATGCGACGACCACAAGGTTGAATTAGTATTGATAGAGAGAAAAACCCTGAACGACCTTGCGTCAAGTATTAAGGACGGTAGATACAAAGAACAAGGATATCGTTTGGACGGAATGCCACAGCATAACCATTATATATACTACTTAGTAGAAGGATCATTACAAAGCTATAACCCAAGCAAGGCCCGCCTAGAGAGAAAATCCTTGATATCGTCGTTCGTATCAATATCCCATTTTAAAGGGTTATCCATCCACCGCACAGATAATGTCTTGGAATCGGCAGAATGGATATTAGCATACGCAAATAAAATACAAAAGGAGAAGAGCACCCCTTATTATAACATCGGTCACGATAACATGGGTAGCGCACCAGATAAAAAGGCTATGGATTACGTGAACGTCGTTTCAAAGGTTAAAATGAATAATATTACTAAAGAAAATATTGGCGCAATAATGTTGTCGCAAATACCACGCGTTAGCTCCACGATTGCAATTGCGGTTATGGAAAAATATATTACGATATACGACCTCATAATTGAATTAAAAGAAAATCCTAAAATATTGGAAGATATTAAATTAGAGACAAATGGAAAATTTAGAAAAATATCAAAGACAGCAACGTCCAATATATATAATTTCCTAATACCTAATAGTAATCCAGTTATATCGGTAAATACCGAATAGATTATATATACAACAATATATATATAATGAAAAAACAAATGAACGAAATCTGTAAAGGTATCGGAGTAGCGGTAATCGCTGTAATAGCCATATTAATTATAATAAGAACATTAAGTTGGCAGCAGAGTATTATTAAACGCGTTATGGTAACCAGAGAAGGGATGGGCGGCTTTAGTGATAGCGATAGCGATAGTGATAGCGATGATGATAGCGATGATGATAGCGATGATGATGATAGTGCCGATGAGGATGCAATGGAAAAGATACAGAAAAATAAAAGAAAAATAAAAGAATATGAAAGATTAATGGATAAAAGTAAAAAGATGAAAGATTATAAAAAATATGAAAAAAAAGTTAACAAATTAAAGATAAAAAATGAAAAACTTTTATCTGGTGGTGGAAGTATGTTTTAATAAAATTAATTAACGTATTTGGCATTATTTGAATCATTGCTATTTCCGACAATATTTCTATCGTCATACATATTGTCTAGCGGTGTTTCTAAACCGATATACTGCCCTTTTGGGTCGTGCGCCGGATAACTATTTTTATTATATGGTGGGTCATCTCTCCCAGCATCTAGTAATTTATTTTCATCTTCGGGGTGTGTGTCGGGTAATCCCCCCTGCATATTCTCTGGACTGGGACGCGCCTTATAAATGCGCTCGCCCTGCGTATTATATACTTCTTGTAAATAGAGAACCGGACAGCGAATTCCTTGACTTCTTTGCCATTTCATAAATTGGACGTATTCGTCAAGGTTATTAAATTTCAGCGGATTGACGCCTGGAACCTCGGACACTTTAGAGTTACTCAAATATAGAGTTGTGCCGCGCTGTACGAGCACATTTGGACAACGACTGGTCACATCATCAAATCCCTCTTTAGTTGGTTCATTCATAACAAAATTCAAACCAAGACAAAATAAGGTGATTATGAATATTATTCTAATAGCACACATTGTATTCATTATATATAATAATATAGATATTTTATATAATGAAGTTCGTTAGTATTCTTAAAGACGGCGGTAGATTTGATGATTTGGTGAAAGAGTCTCCTGCGCTTGTTAAATTTTTTCATCCCGATTGCGGACATTGTAAGGATATGGCGCCGCATTGGGACTCGCTTAAAGATAAATTGAAGGACCACCATCATAAAAATATCAACATTATCGAGGTTCATGCGGATACTCTACCTGAGATTAAAAGTGATTGTGCTAAAAACATACCGGGATACCCAACAATTATGGAGGTAAAAGTAAATGGAAAAGGTGGAAAAGAGCATAAAGGTGAGCGTCACACAGATGCGCTGCACAAGTTTTTTTTGGATACATTTATAAAAGAAATGAAGGATTTAAAAGAAATGAAAGGAGGAGGTAGCAAACGCGGTTCAAAACGAAGAGGGAAAAATAGCAGGAAAAATAAGATGAAAAAAACGAATAAAAAGTCTCGGAATAGAAGAAGTAATAAGAAAATGTCTAGAAAAAAAAAGAGTAAAAGAAGTAAAAAACGATAATTTATTAAGGCATAAACATATATCCACCAAGACTCATTAATAGTAACCCAATTGCCTTATATATAGTGAACTGATCCATAGCCATTATATAAACAGCTCCACCGGAAACAGTCATTGAAATCATAAATCCCGCTAGTTTCATTGTTTCAACCGCATGATACTGTAATAGAGACGAGGCAAATACGCGAACGGTAGTTCCGAATAATCCAAGACCTGCAAGACCAAGCCATTCAGTATTGGTCAACCCTCTTAATTCAGAGACAACGCTTTGTTTTCCGTTACTGGTTAATAATACCAACGAGCTAATAAACAAGAAGCTCGCAGTTAAATCAAATAATACTAGAGCTTTGGGGGATATTTTTTTTACAATATATTTCGCGTAGGCAGATGTTGCCCAACCGATTATGGCAACAGTAACATAGAAAATATAGACGGCGTTTTTATTTTTCAATACGCTCATTATAAAATATAGGTATATAATAGTTTATTCCTAATAGTGTATACCCTAATAGTTTATACAATAGTAAACTTATTGTATAATCTTTAAAATTGAATTAGATAGTATAGAATCATATAATATACTATAATGAATGTCTCATACAGATTACTGAGTTTTGCAACATCGGATAACGAGAAACCTCCAGATGAATGCGATGATTGTAGCAGTAGTGGCACGGAAGAGAGTTATGGTTCTGACTGCGAAAAACCCAAGTTCCATAAAAAAAAAGATAACAAGGAGTTTCTCGTACAAATGTTTGGAATCAATGAAAAAGGCGAAACGGCATCAATATTTGTCACTGGATACACGCCATTCTTTTATGTGAAGGTTCCGCCATACTGGAAATCAAACGAAAAATACGATTTTATAGGTAAACTGAAAAATAATATGGGTGAATGGTATCAGGACAGTATATTCAGTTCAAAATACGTAAATAAGAAAAAACTATATGGATTTGACGGTGGTATTACACACAAGTTTCTGCTTATTCAGTTTAATAATGAATTGGCGATGAAAAAGGCAAAAAATCTATGGTATACATACGTTAAAAATAATCGCCGGCTAGGTAAATATCACAATACCGAAATATACGAGGCGAATATTCCGCCCATGCTGCGAATGTTCCATATTCGCAAAATGAGTCCGTCTGGATGGGTTGAATTGCCCGCAGCAAAGACGATCGTCCACAAGTTTCATACAACCAGTTGTAAGCATGAGTATACTATTAATTATCGGGCACTGAAACCGCAGCCAAATAAAGAGACGTGTGTTCCTTATAAAATTGCGAGCTTTGATATTGAGGCATCCAGTAGTCACGGTGATTTCCCTCTTGCGAAAAAAGACTATAAGAAGCTAGCGACTAATATAATCGATAAGTGGGACAATGAAAACGATAACGAAGATACGCTTCGCTCTATGGTATTGACTGCGTTTAAGATTCCGGGTTACGGCGAAGATGACATTGAGATTGTATTTCCAAAGAGATCAATTAATGAAACGGAAGTAAACGAATCATTTAACCGATGGATTAATGTTAATCTGGACAATGTTGATATTAGCAACTTTAATGATGAGGAACCCGAAAAGGACGACGAACAAGTATGCGATGAAGGCGTCTCGCGATTAGATTGTGAAGATATTGGAAGAAGCCAATTCTCGTTCAAAAAAAAGAAGGACGTCTTCGCAAAAAAGGGCTCGGTTATTAATTGGTTAAATGATGATGCAATTAAGCGCGACTATAAACTGGCTAAAATTACAAATTCATTCGTATATTCGTCTATATTTCCGCCATTAAAAGGGGACGAGGTTACCTTTGTCGGAACAACATTCCTGCGATACGGCGAAGAAGAACCTTATCTAAATCATTGTATTGCAAAGGATACGTGCGACGATTTACCTCAGGTAAAGAATTCGGTAATTGAAAGTTACAAAACCGAAAAAGAGGTAATGCTCGCGTGGAGCAAATTAATTCGCGAAGAGGATCCAGATATTGTAATCGGGTATAACATATTTGGTTTTGATTACAGCTTTATGTATGAGCGCGCCGAGGAGCTAGATTGCGTAGAGAAATTCATGCTGTTGTCGCGAAACAAGGGTGAATCTTGTTTATCTTCCAAATGGAAAGATAAGAAAGAGGTAAAAGGTTTGGAATCAAACACCATATTCATCGCTAGTGGCCAGCACGATATTAACTATGTAAAAATGCCCGGTAGACTTCAGATTGATTTATATAATTTCTTCAGGCGCGAATATCAATTAATTAAATATAAATTAGACTATGTGTCAGGCTACTTTATTGGCGATAAGGTGACTAAAATTGAGCATTGTGATAATTCTACTAAAATATACAGCAACAATCTTAGTGGGTTGGAAAACAGCACGTTTGTAAGTTTTGACGAAGAGGCGCATAGCGTGGACCAGTATAAAGATGGAGCGAAATTCGAAGTATTTGATATGAACGCCGAGGAAGGCACATTCTACATAAAGGGTATTGAAACGCCTGATATGACAAAGAAGGTTCGCTGGGGGTTAGCTAAGGACGACGTAACGCCGCAGGACATTTTCAGAATGACAAACGAGGGACCGAAAGAGCGGTCTTTAATTGCGAAATACTGTATTCAGGATTGCAATCTCGTTCATCATCTCATGAATAAAATAGACATCATCACGGGATTTGTAGAGATGGCTAGTCTGTGCAGTGTTCCGCTGGACTTTCTTGTAATGAGAGGTCAGGGAATAAAACTCACGAGCTATATTGCCAAAAAATGTCGCGAAAAAAACACCCTTATGCCTGTTATTGAAAAATCCAATGATAATGGTGGATACGAAGGTGCGATTGTGTTGGATCCGAAATGCGATTTGTATCTAGACGATCCGGTTGCATGTGTTGATTATAGCTCGCTATACCCGTCATCAATGATCAGCGAGAATATATCACACGACAGCAAAGTGTGGACAAAAGAATATGACCTGTTAGATACGATTGTAACAGATACAGGAGAAACGGATAAAGATGGAAACTATATTTATGATAATTTAGAAAATTACAAATACGTGGACATAACTTATGACACTTATGAATGGCGACGTAAAAACGGAAACGAAAAAGCCGCGATGGAAAAAGTTAAAGTAGGATATAAAATATGTCGCTATGCACAGTTCCCCGAAGGAAAGGCCGTAATGCCTGCTATTTTAGAGGAGTTGTTACACGCTCGTAAGACAACACGCAAACTCATTAAAAAGGAGAACAACGAATTTATGAAAAATGTATTGGACAAGCGTCAGCTTAGTATCAAGCTAACAGCAAATTCGCTTTATGGACAAACTGGTGCTAAAACGAGTACATTTTACGAGAAGGATTGTGCCGCTTCCACGACTGCAACCGGACGAAAGCTCCTGGTTTATGCTCAGCGAGTCATCGAAGAAGCATACAACAATATTATAGTTGATACGAAAAACCATGGCAAAGTTAAAACATATGCCGAATATGTGTATGGAGATACAGACTCTGTCTTCTTCAAATTCAACCTTCGCGAATTAGACGAGACGCCGATTATAGGGAAAAAAGCATTGGAAATTACGATTGAGCTCGCGAAGCAAGCCGGCGAATTGGCCAGTAAGTTTCTCAAGAACCCTCACGACTTGGAATATGAGAAAACGTTTCTGCCGTTTTGTCTGCTGTCTAAGAAACGATATGTGGGAATGCTTTACGAGGAAGATCCTGAAAAATGCTCTCGCAAATCAATGGGTATCGTTTTAAAACGCCGCGACAACGCACCAATCGTAAAAGACGTTTACGGCGGAATCATTGATATTCTAATGAAAGAACAGGATATTACTGCGGCAGCAAAATTTCTAGACAAATGTCTTCAAGATATTGTAGACGAAAAATACGGAATGGATAAGTTGGTAATTACAAAATCGCTGCGAAGTGGCTATAAGAATCCGAAACAGATTGCGCATAAGGTTCTTGCCGACCGAATTGGTAAGCGCGATCCAGGCAATAAACCGAGTAATGGAGACCGCGTGGCTTTCGTTTACATTGAGAATCCAGATAAAAAAGCGCTACAAGGCGATAGAATTGAAACACCCGAGTTCATCGCAGAGAATGATATAAAAATTAATTATTCGTTTTATATTACGAACCAGCTAATGAAACCAATTCAACAGGTGTTTGCATTAGTATTAGAAAAATTGCCTCAATTCCGAAAGGCAAAAGGACAAAGAACCTTATCTAAATGGAAGCGCGAATTAAGAATACTTCGCGAAAAATATCCGGACGATAAAACATATAATAAGAAACTAGAGGATCTCAGAGGTAAAGAAGTGAAATTAGTTTTATTTGATAAATACCTAATAAAAATAAGAAATAAATATGCTGGAGATCAAAGCCTCTTTAGTTTCGGTAATATAAAGAGATAATTATCACACATTTAATGATGGATCAATAGACGTGCGATGGGTTGTTGTGCTATTATTAACCGTCGGTGTATATAATGAATATTCAAGCGAAATACTTGGTGCTTCTGCGATATTACTAAGAATATCATTGGCAATCTGCTCTGCTATGTTTGTCAAATCTGTCATATTGGATTCTTCATCTAGGTCGTTATTTGACACGGTGGTCGCAGTGGCTGCAGCGGTCGCAGTGGCTGCAGCCACTGCAGCGGTCGCGTCAGAATTACTGCGAATATCATATCGGCACATAGGGCACACAGAACTATGATTAAACCATTCATATAGATTGTTAGTATTAAAGGTGTGACCGCATTGAATAATTTGTGTTACATTATCATTTGCATTAAAACTTTCCCTAGTAATAGGGCAGGTTGTATTTTGGGGTCTCTCTATGTTTGAAAAGGTATTAGTAATAGTTGCTGTGTTAATTTCAAGAGGGCTAGGGATTGTCGGTCTTCTAGGTCTACTTATACCACGCGTAGGAGTAAACAGATTGTTAAACTGAAATACCGGATCTCGTTGAGGCGGTGTAGCTACCACATTTTGCTGACCAACGCCTCTTTGTCTTCTCGTAGTCGTTTGCGGACGTGTGTTATTTGGTTGCGTAATGGGTCCATTATTACTTCTTTGCGCATTATACATATCGGTTCCGTTTACAAAATAGCTGTATTGATTTGTAGGATTATTTCTATTATTGCGATCTGTTACGTAAATAGCCCTTATATTTCTCTCCTGATGACTCATAATGTTAATCATATTATTCATTAAACGTCTGCTCACAATAACATCATCTAAATAACTATTTTGCATATGTAATACTATTATATAAATATGTTTAAATAAATGTTTTGAATAACCTATAAGATAATGGAAGATTCATTTCAAGAATATAAAGATAAGGGATTAACTGGATTGGCAAACGTAGGAAATACATGCTATTTAAACTCATGTATGCAGATTCTATCGCACACATATGAGCTGAATGAGTTTTTATTAAAAAAAACATACAAAACCAAGATTAATCGCAAACCAGAGTCGGTATTACTTGTTGAGTGGGACAAACTTCGCGAAATGATGTGGAGTACTAATTGTACGATTGCACCACATGGATTTGTGCAATCTGTCCAGCAGGTTTCAATTCTAAAGAATCGCGATATTTTCTCTGGCTATAATCAGAATGACGTACAAGAATTTCTAATATTCATAATTGATTGTTTTCATAGCGCATTATCGCGAGAAGTTAATATGCAAATAACAGGTGACGTTAAAACCAATACAGATAAATTAGCTATCTTGTGTTACGAGATGATGAATACTATGTATACGAAAGAATATTCTGAAATGCTAGACATTTTCTACGGAATTCATATTTCGCGAATTAGTTCTTTGGATAATGAGGTGCTATCAGATAGACCCGAACCTTTTTCTATTCTTAGTCTACCAATTCCAGATAAAAAAAATCTGTCGCTATTTGACTGTATGGATGAATATTGTAAACAGGAGAAATTATCCGGAGATGATGCATGGATGAATGATGCTACAAATGAAAAGCAAGACGTATATCGCGGTATTATATTCTGGAGTCTTCCCGATATATTAATCATAGATCTGAAGCGATGGACCAAACAAGGGCAGAAAAATCATAAATTAGTTGATATTCCAAAAAACAACGTTGATCTAAGTAAATATGTGAATGGATATAACAAGAACAGTCACGTATATGATTTATATGGAATATGTAATCATTCTGGTGAATCAAATGGAGGACATTATCACGCTATTATTCGTAATGCAAATGGAAAATGGTATAACTTCAATGATACGCTAGTAATTGAGATTGCGGAAGATGAGATAGTAAATACGTCTACATATTGCTTTTTCTATCGTAAAAAAAAATAGTCAATTAAATATATATGGCTACAAATAATGAGGTTGATATACCTGATGTAGATAATGCGGAAGAAATTAATAAAGAGGTTCAAGAAACTTCTGATGTAGATACACCACAGGAAATAGAACCAGAACCTACTAAAAGTTTTTATGAGTATGCAATATCTAAAATTAAAAACAATGCGTTTGTTGTAATCTTGATTGTTGTGTTGTTAGCTTATATATTTCTCTTTTCATCTTTAGGAAACAGAAACGGATATATGCAAAACCAACAGTCATCGTATTCTGGAATGGGAACAATAAGAGGAGTTATGAATTCAATGAGCAATTCAAGGGGCAATCAAATGGGCAATTCAATGATGGGTAATCAAATGGGCAATTCAATGATGGGTAATCAAATGGGCAATTCAATGATGGGCAATCAAATGGGCAATTCAATGATGGGCAATCGTGCTAATGGTAGCTCTGGAAAATATATATTAGAATTATTCTTATGGGCTATGTTTGTTATCTTAATATTATTAAACGGTGTTTTATATATTTTCAATATTGACGTAGTGACAAGTATTAAAAATATTTTAGGTAATGTTCCACAAGTAGAAGTGGTGGTGGATACCGATGGAGTTAAAAAAACAAATATTGTTATCCCTAAAGAGGTATATCATATTCCAGGTAATCATTATGACTATAATAGCGCGAAAGCAATATGTAAGGCGAGAGGTTCTGAACTAGCATCATACAGTGATATAAGCAAGGCGTTTAAGAGCGGAGCTGATTGGTGTGGGTATGGATGGTCTGAAGGACAGATGGCGCTTTTTCCAACACAGATGGAAAAATGGGAGAAACTTCAGAAAATAGAAGGACATGAAAACGACTGCGGGCGTCCAGGAATCAACGGAGGCTACATAGATAATCCTGACGTTCGTTACGGTGTCAATTGTTATGGTATTAAGTCGCCCATAACACCAGATGAGGCACTATCAATGTCTCAAACATCACTGTATCCTAAAACACAAAAAGAATTAGATTTTGATAAATTAGTAGATTATTGGAAGACCAAAATCCCAGATATTTTACTAGCACCATTCAACCATAACAATTGGAGCATTCTATGATTAATATATCATCAATAATTATAATTGAACAAATCAAATATAATTAGCGTCTCTTGCTAGTTTTATTCTTGGTGCTTTTTTTTGTGTTAATTTTCAATCTTCTTTTACTCTGTTTTTTACGGTTAATACGTGCTAAATTAAATAATTTATCATACAATGTTTCGTCAATAATATTATCGGTTTTTTCACTGTAACGAGGGGTCATTTTATCATTGATAAACAACAGTCCTGCAGGAACAGCCAAATCATCAAACAGTGAGCTTACTTTATTGAGCGGTTTCTTGCCAGAATTCATAGTTATCAAAGCTGGATTGTTTGAATTTAGTAATAAATTATTAACTTTAAAACCTCCACATATGGTTTCGTTGTTTGAATTTTTGGTTATAATTAAATCGTCTAAACCTAAAGACATATATAATAAGAGAGTAATATTTACTTTTCATAAGAACGTTTAATTTCGCTAGACACCTTAACCTCTCTAGAACTCTTGATAACGTCCATTATACTATTCACGTCGTCTTCATTGGATATGCATTGTTCTAAACACGATTTCACATAAGTTAGTGTTAGACTATTGCTTTGTTTTACAGTTCCGAACTTTAATGAACCATTGTTTATATTAATTGTTGTGCTATTTAGATTTTCTGTTTCAACAAAATCTAATATGGTATCGCTAATTTCACTTCTCTTTGTTTTCATCTGTTTAAGCTCTTCGGTTGCGGTCTTAATACTATTATCAATAGTCACCCAATCCTTAATATTTTCTTGAAACACATCCATTATACGATTAATGTTAATGTTATATTTATGTTTATTACATAATAATATTACTATCATAATAAAGTATCTATTAATGCGTTAAATATTATGGCATTAATAGATTATTTAATAGATTTTTCAAAACTTTACTTTGAGCGATTTCTTAACATTCTTAATGCTATTTGTAAGTCCCTTATTCTTACGCGTTTTCTTCTGGAAGAATTGCTGGAGAGTAAGAAGACCAAACGGTAGTAGCGCGTTCGTCATCATGCTACCGCCTCTCATTGAGCGCGACTTGCGACGACGCGACTTGTTCTTTCTGCTAACCTTTCTCTTGCCCGTTTTAGTGCTGCGTTTTTTTGCGCCACCAATCGCAACAGCTAATAAATCACCACCTTTCATTATAATATACTGATAGAAAATATCATACTGCTTTAAAAGGGGATTTATTACGTATAAGTAAAATAAATATTCCTAAATGTAATAGGAAACTAATGATAACAAATATAAGTGATAAATAAATATACGGATATATTTCAACTAAAATAGCCTCAATAAGAGGCGTCATCAAATTTTTAAACTCATTTTTAACATCATCGCGCCTTATTATTTCTAGACACTGATCAATGAGGGTGTTTTTCATATTAATATTAATATCTATATAATAAATTCAAATTTAATGCGTCTTAATAGTATCTATATTATCTATTAAATTTTTAATGGAATTGTATAAACCAAACAAAGAGTTTGATTTTAATTTATTATCTTTAGAAAGTCCCCAATCTATACAAGGGGGAACACACTTTACTAACATAAATATTAATGGCGATAAACCGCTATACATACAGATGCCAAAATGCACAACAAAACAAGGAATTGTTAAGACAAATCGTGTAATGTATTCAGATCTCCTATATAACAAAAATAATTGTGAACCATTAATCGAATGGCTACTCGCACTAGAGAAACATTGTCAATCAAAAATAAATGAAAAAAAGGATATGTGGTTTGTAAGCGAAATGACGGAAGACGATATTGAAAATATGATGACCCCCGTATATCGTCTATATCGCTCGGGTAAAAATTTGCTAATACGCACTTTTATTGATGTTGATAAAGCAACCGACAAAGGAAAATGTATGGTATATGATGAAAATGAAATTTTATTAGACCAGTCTGCAGTTGTAGGAACAAATATAATTCCATTAATTCTAATTGAGGGTATTAAATTTACATCAAAAAGCTTTGATATAGAAATTAAGTTAATTCAAATCATGGTATTGGACAAGGACCCTGAACTAATGCAAACCTGTTTAATTAAGAGAGATAGTGTATCTCAAATGAATAGTGTAGGTGGTATTAAAGAAGGGCTGTTAGAACACGATGGAAATAGCCATACAGAACCGCCTAATAAACAACTCAGTGATTCCATAGAGACGATTACCGATGAAAAAATATCATCGGTAGCAGAGTCGCCAGTAGCAGAGTCGCCAGTAGCAGAGTCGCCAGTAGCAGAAGCACAAGAAGATAATATAGGCGATTTACCAGATTCTAATAAATCAATATTAGATTATGAATATGTTCAAGAAG
>Ga0209815_1000265_pt1 | contig 40787 bp, 34 predicted proteins | sample CoawatmetaG00DNA_FD_187507 | JGI IMG/M metagenome (GOLD analysis project Ga0209815, IMG submission 187507) | Marine microbial communities from the West Antarctic Peninsula - Coastal water metaG002-DNA (SPAdes) (version 2) | ecosystem: Environmental > Aquatic > Marine > Coastal ...
TCCAAAGTCGCAAACTTATAGTTGCCAACGACGACAACTACGCACTAGCTGCTTAAACCCCAGTGTAGTGCCGTTTGACTGGAGCCGTGCTTATGCGTCCAGAATTCTAAACCCTTAGGGGGGCGGAGTGCTCAAATGTCATATCTCATGAGATCGTAATGAAGCTTGTTCGGGGCGGACTTACTAAAAACTTACCGAAATCGTGCGTTGTCCGCCCTGTCAGTCGGGTTTCGACGTACTAAAACTAAAGACTGAACTAAGCATGTAGAGCCGTAGGCAGCGGACTGGCGGACGCGGGTTCAATTCCCGCCGCCTCCACCAAATAAGGGTTTTACAAGACCCCAAGAAGTACAAAAAGCCTGTAATTTTAAAGAGTTACGGGCTTTTTTGTGCTTATAGCGTCCATATAGATGCTTTAGCGTCCTATTGTTTTAGTAGTACCGTTAGTAGTACCATAGCAGTACCACTAAAGGCGGTACTGCTAAAATGGCAAGAATCATCAAACCACTGACCAATACTCAAATTGAACAGGCCAAGCCAAAAACGAAGGTTTACGCTCTTTCGGATGGGAGTGGGCTACAACTAAGAGTTAAACCAAATGGCTCAAAATTATGGTTGTTTGACTATGTTAGACCGTACACCAAAAAACGAACCAGTTTAAGTTTTGGGGCATATCCGGCGCTTTCGTTGGCAAATGCTCGCATCAAACGTGAAGCCGCCAGAGAGCTATTAAGTAACGATATTGACCCTAAAGAAGAGCGTGATGAAAAAGAACGGCTAAATGGAGAGGCGTATAGCAACATCCTAAAATATGTTGCTGCCCAGTGGTTAGAGGTTAAAAAGAGTACCGTTTCGGTCGGTCATGCTGAAGATTCGTGGCGGTCACTTGAAATACATATTTTTCCAAGTCTTGGTCAAGTGCCTATTCATAAAATCACAGCTATAAAGGCAATTGATACCATCAAACCTATTGCAGCCAAAGGTAGCCTAGAAACAGTTAAGCGCCTATGCCAGCGTTTAAACGAAATAATGATATACGCTGTAAATACGGGGCTAATCTCTACCAACCCCTTGGCAGGAATAAGTAAAGCGTTTCAATCACCCGTCAAGAAACACCTGCCAACACTTAAACCCGAACAGCTACCCATGTTGATGAATACGTTATCCTTTGCCAGTATAAAAATAACCACACGCTGTTTGATTGAATGGCAATTACATACAATGGTTAGACCTAGTGAAGCGGCCGGTACGTTATGGGGGGAAATAGATTTTGATAATGCCCTTTGGAGCATACCCGCCGACCGCATGAAAAAGAAAAAGCCACATACAGTTCCATTGTCGCCTCAATGCTTAGAGCTTTTGGAGGTTATGAAGCCTATTAGCTCGCATACACAATATGTGTTTCCTTCGGATAGAAATTTAAGAAAGCCCACTAACTCGCAAACGGCTAACATGGCCTTAAAACGCATGGGCTTTGCTAATACACTTGTGGCGCATGGTTTAAGATCACTAGCCAGCACCACCCTAAATGAACGAGGGTTTGATGCGGATGTCATTGAAGCGGCACTGGCTCACCTTGGAAAAAATGAAGTTCGCAATGCTTATAATCGCGCCGAATATATCCAGCGGCGAACCCCTGTAATGAATTGGTGGAGCAATCACATTGAAGAGGCTGCTAGCGGCAATTTGAGTTTAGGCGGTAAGAAAGCCCTTAAGCTGGTAAACAAAGCTTGATTAGCTATCTTGAAACGTCATTTCTTTTATTAAGGCTTTTGCCAGTGCGACAAAATCAGTATTTTGACTGGTAGAAGTGCGCGGCTCTTTTAATCGTTGAAATATATCCGCTTGCCTACCTTCCTGTACCTCACCATAACAATAGAAAGTGGTTAATACTCCCTCATGGCCTAGGTTTTGACTCCATGCTTTAAACTCTTCGGGGGTTTGGCACATCTTCTGGCCTAAAGTCACTAGGGTATTACGAAAACTATGCGGATTAAAATTAGGTAAGTCTGCCAAGGTAAACGCAGCATTAAAAATCTTACGTATAGCCGAGGCATTGCTCCAATGCTCTTTGCTCAATCCTATACTTTTAAAATTATGGTCACTGTCTTGACCCATTCTGGTTTTTGGGAATAGAGGATCATCGTTGCCAAACAAGCAGTTATTTTTAAGGTATTCCACCCAATCAAAAACAATGCCGCGTACCTCATCCCCCACAGGAAAAAAATAGGTGGTGAAAGTTTTACTGAATTTTGTTTTCACGTCGCGCGCATCTTGATAAATGCTGTCATTGCCAAAGTCGGTATGCTTTATTTTAAAAGAGGCTACAGCGCTATCTCGTGCGCCGGTAAGTAAAGTAAATGCGATTATTGCTTTGTTACGTTTTTCAATTGGTGACGAGTCAGGCATAACCGCTAACACATGTTTAATTTGCTCTAATGTCGCTACCGGCTGCTTTCTTTTGGCTTTTGCTGTTCGGGTATCTTTTTCAGACAAATTGAAATACTCGGCATCGGCATAACTAATGCGAGATTTATAGCCGGTCACTTGAGACAACCATTGAACAAAGGCTTTAAGGTGCCGACAGGTGCTATTCAATGTGGCGAGGCTTAAAGGCTTGCCAGTTTTATGATGGGTCTGTTTAGCTAAGTACTTTTTAAAGTGAATAGCTTGTTCAAAATGAAAAGCTTTAAAATCTTTACAATTATTGTATGTTTCAAAGCGACTAATGGCGCTAGCTACAGAATCTATTGACGCCTCATTCTGTCCTTTGGCTTGCTTCAAAAAAGTTAAGTATTTACGTTTAATACGTTCGTTATTTTCGTTGTACTTTTTCATGTTTGAACTCATGAGTTGAAGTCACTGTTTAAGAGAGGTTTGTTTGTATCACCTAATATTTTTCATTGATAAATCCCCATATTGGTTTGTTATTTAGTTGATTGTTGAAATGAGTTTGATTAAAACCATGCCCGGACGCCTATTACCCATTGTAGGTCATCGGTTTTTTTGCCTTCGTTACGCGCAAAGTCGGCGGTGTTACCGAAACTTTTATTCCAGTTAACACCGATATAGGGTGCGAATTCTCGACGAATTTCATAGCGTAGTCGAAGGCCGGCCTCTACATCAGACAAGCCCGAACCTATACCAAACTCCACGTCACTTTCTCCATAGAAGTTAACTCCGATTTCGGGTGTTAAAATTAGTCGCTGAGTAAAGAGCAGCTCATATTCGACGTTTAATCGTAATGCAGTGTGCCCGCTTTCACCGATAAACAATGCAGTGTCGATTTCAAAGAAATAGGGCGCGAGACCTTGTAAGCCAATGACTCCCCAAGTTCGATTCGCATTTGGCTGAAAGTCCTGCCGTAACCCAAACTGAAAATCCCAAAACGGAGCAATTGCTTGACTGTAGAGAGCCTGTACTTCCGCTTCTTCTATATCACTATCAGCGTTTTCCACTTCGGCTTTGAACCACAGTTTTTTTAAATCTTTACCAACCCAAGCCTGCCCATTTAAGACCCACGGTGTGGACTCATCTGCGTCACGTGCTTCTAACTGATCGATCATCACCATCGTTAATAAGGGATCATCGTTACCGCCAGCTAATGCCGAGGTGACAGAGCCTAATAGCACAGGTACGATAAGAGCGAATGAAAAAAATTCTCTTTTAAATCTAGATAATCGTTTTTCAAATAGTTTCATTAATTTATTCTCCTTAGCTTACTCGTACTTCGCGGAACATACCGGGCATGTGGTACACCAAATGGCAGTGATAAGCCCAACGCCCAAGAGCGTCGGCAGTGACTAAATAGCTGATTTTTGATCCGGGTTGGACGATAACCGTATGCTTACGAGGAATGTAATTCGGGTCACCGGTTTCCAGTTCGCTCCACATCCCATGCAAATGCATAGGATGGCTCATCATAGTGTCGTTCACTAGGGTGATACGGACACGTTCACCGTATTTCAGCTGTAACGGTTCTGCATCTGAAAATTTAATGCCGTTCATCGACCACATATAGCGACTCATATTGCCGGTTAGATGTAGCTCAATTTCTCGGGTGGGTTCTCGAGGGTCAGAGGTCGGATAAAGGTTTTTTATGTCTGAGTAGGTAAGCACCTTTCTTCCATAGCGCTGCATATGATTTCGCAAACCAATACCAGGATCATTTAATCCACTCTGAGGGCTTTCAGCACGCATATCAATGTGTGGACCAGCTTCACTAGGGCCATGTGTTATTTCACGCGTAGAGCCGAACCCTGCTCTACCTAATGTTTCTGATTGGTCGCGGTGATTTTTCTCATGTATTGTGTTTTTATCAATCGTCTGCATTCCGCCCATCTGGTGCTTACTATGATCCATCGCGGGCATTTCTTGCATGCCGGACATATCATGCATACTGTGGTCCATCGTGGGCATTTCTTGCATGCCGGACATATCATGCATGCTGTGATCCATGCCCATATCTCGATGCCCTAAAGTTGGAGCAACATCCATTTCTGGAACTGATGAGCGCAGGCCGATATCCGGCGTTAATGTGCCACGCGTAAAGCCTGAGCGATCAATACTTTGAGCGAAAACGGTATAGGCGCTGTCATCACTGGGTTCTACAACAACATCGTAGGTTTCGGCGACACCGATACGAAATTCATCAATGGTCACAGGCTCAATGTTCTGGCCATCAGAGGCAACAACTGTCATTTTCAGACCAGGGATCCGCACGTCAAAAATGGTCATTGCCGAACTGTTAATAAACCGCAAACGCACTTTTTCCCCGCGCTTAAATAGACCCACCCAACCCTCATCAGGTGTGACACCATTCATTAGATAGGTATAGGTATACCCCGTCACATCGGATATATCGGTCTCACTCATACGCATCTGATTCCACATAGAACGCTTATTCCATGTTTCTTCAACACCCTTAGCCTTAATGTCGTGCCAGATGTCACTCACAGTCCGCTCACGAAAATTGTAATAATGGCTGAGTTTTTTTAACTTGGCGTAAATAGCTTGTGGGTCTTCATCAGACCAGTCTGACAGCATCACAACATAATCTCGGTTATAGCTGACGGGATCAGGCTCTTTAGGGTCAATAATGATCGCACCATACATACCGGTTGGTTCTTGGAAGCTCGAATGACTGTGGTACCAGTAGGTGCCGCTTTGATTAAGATCAAACTGATACTCAAAGGTATTACCCGGTTTGATGCCTCCGAAGCTAAGGCCAGGCACGCCGTCCATACCTGTTGGCAAGATAATGCCGTGCCAGTGTATAGAGCTATCCTCAGCGAGGTTATTCGTCACGCGAATAGTTACTCGATCACCTTCACGCCAACGCAATATAGGGGCTGGCACCGAACCATTGATGGCCGTTGCCATGCGGGTTTTGCCTGTAAAATTAACTGGCTCATAAGCAATATTTAGATCAATGTGATCTCCTTTTATCGTCGTCGGCCCCAGACGGTTAGTTGATGATGCCATGGATAACCCCGAGCCAAGCCCTAACCCCAAAAAGGCGCTACCCGCAGCAATGCCTGTTACAAAACGACGGCGAGACATTGAGCGTGAATCCAATACGCTGATCTCTTGTGCTCTGTATTTCATTTCATACCTCTCAAAATTAGATCAAATGCTGATTAATTCTTTCCAGCGATGTGCTCAAAAACCGTGCTGCTACCATCCTTACTTAATAACAATACATCGTATTTATCGTGACGGTTACCCATCTCCATTCCAGGGCTACCAACAGGCATAACAGAAACGGCCAAGCCAAGTATTTTGGTGGAGGGCTTCGCGAGAAAATACATAAAAAAATCAGCCGGAATATGCCCTTCAAAGACATAACCGCCCTGGGTAACGACGGTATGATAAGACTTTTTGAGGACAAAGCTTCTTTAATGCTGCCTTAACGCTGTTGATCAATTGTCAGTGGAGGGGCTAGGGCTGCTGGCCTGTTTTTTTAGGTCTGTATCATTTAACAGCTCACCAAATTGTGAACGCCAAGTATCGACTGCGGCATCATCACTATAGATGGGTTCAAAAGATTTATTGTAAGCACTGACATTGCCAATCGTTGCTACTAGTAAAACCGATAAGTCAGTGCGACTGAAACCACCATGATTTGGTAGCGAGTCACCTTGCTCCATTGTCATACCTTTACCTTCACTCGGGCTACTTTTGAGACCGCCAGGGCGGACAATTGTGTATGGAATGCCACTATCGCGTAGATAGTTTTCGGCTTTCAGTTTGTAGTCCATAACATTCCCAAATCGGTTCATCGAGTGGTCCTCTTGAGTAACGCCCGCTGCCGACAACATTACGAAATGCCTAATTCCTGCGGCCTTTGCCACATTAATTAAGTTGCGATTACCTTCCCAATCGACAAATTCCGGTGAATTTGGGCCGCTAAACTGAGTGGCACCCAGAGCAGAAACAATATGGGTAATACCCTCCATTGCTGTCTCTAAAGATTGTATATCGCGCACATCCGCTTGAACCCAGTCACGGTCGCCAGATACTTTAGTTTTGGCGCGCTCGATATTAGTAGTCATGGGACGATAAGAGCGTCCATTGGCAGCAAGAGTGGCAATAATATAAACACCGGTGCGGCCAGAAGCGCCCACCACTAGAATTTTTTCATTTAGGGCAGCTTTTTCAATCGCATAATGGGCGCTGCAGCCCAAACCAGTCGTCATAACAACGGCCAACACTGTCATCCATCTTAAGGAGCGTGTTATTGAGAAGTACTGTTGCGTAAACATTATTTACCACCCTATAAAAGTTAGCTTAATGGGTCCTGTATTGAATTCCGCACGACCCCATACCATATTATTCATTGAGCCCCCATTTTCAATTCTGATTGCGGCGCATTCTAAGGCCAAACTTTTAAAATCAGCTTAAAAAGCAGCACCGTATGCACACGTGTGCATAGCCTATTTTCCATATCTACCGATTGGTGTCAAGACAAGTTACCTTGAAATGATCATTTGCTCTTGTGAGAGTATTAGCCGGCAAAAGCCATATAAGCAATAATTAAATACTGTTACAGGCACGAAATTGATTGTAGTCCACTTTTGAGACAAGCAATCCTTGTACTAAAAACGCTATCTCACGTGTTCACTGCTCCCCTAATAACTTTTACGACAAGGTAAAAGTAGAAGGAGGTTTGAGTATAAAAAAGCCTAGAACCCCGCCGTTGACATCCTGAGTTATTCCGTTAAAAAAATAGTTTGTGTGGTTTGCAGTAGCGTTGAGTAATAATATCCTGCAGGGCTTTGGAGTATGAGTCTAGTGAAGCTTCTTGAGCGGCCTAGTCGGGGGCGTTCCAGTAGTATAAATCGGAGAGAAAAATATAAAGGCAAATTGAGATTTCCGGGTCCTTTTTAGACATTATGGGCATTGAGTCACCCCACGATGGGATTAGTAGTTATGCCCACTGGTGTAACCGTTAATCACGTTACATTAACTATCTTGCGGAGGCTGCTATTGCCGACTTTTCCTAATTGTGGGTTTTCATTGATACTGACCTATAAAGGATGACTGAGGAGTGTGTGCCCATTACTGAGACAGATAGGAGGCTCCATTTGTATGTGTTTGTGAATTTAAGTTAGCTTGTCCGATGGTCACCTTGTGTTAGACGCGTATTAAAAAAAGGATTTTAGCCCAGTGGCTCCGAGTTTTTGCGGCCGGCCATTAAAGGAGACTTTTCCGCATCACTGCGGGGTGATGGTAATAGTAAAGTGCGTCAAGTCACTAAATAAAAATACTAGTCCGCGCTGAGCCAAAGATGGGCATGGCAGGTTTTGAGATGGTAAAGCTGTAAATTAAGGAAATAGAGACCAAGTTTTTAAAAAAAAATTAGTTGCACACGTGTGCATATTAGGCTAATGTTAAATTATCTGCACACGTGTGCATATTAGGCTAATGTTAAATTATCTGCACACGTGTGCGTATTAGGCTAATGTAAACCTAAAAATAATCTTTAATGGCAATTAATGAGAATTTTCTAATGAATAAGAAGCTTTTTTTGAGTATGTTGCTCGCGAATATAGGTGTTTTTACTGTTGACGTTGCAATGGCAGAAATCGAAGAAATAGTGGTCACCGCACGTAACCGAGTTGAAGGTCTGCAAGAGGTTCCTTTGGCCATATCCGCATTTTCAGCCGAACAGCTCGGAAAAAGGGGCATTAGTGATATTAGAAGTTTAGCAGACGCTACTTCAAACATGACATTTAATAGTAGCGAAAGTGGTCGTCAAGCTATCCCTGTCATTCGTGGCATGGGTATGATTGATACTCGAGGTTTTGACAATAACGTTAGTATCTTTTTAGATGGAGCATTTGTTTCCGGCCGAAGTTCGCAAAATGTAGGTATGTTTGATCTGGAGCGAGTCGAAGTTGTAAAGGGGCCACAAAGTGCATTGTATGGACGTAATTCTTTTGCTGGTGCCATTAACTACGTGACAAGAAAACCTGGCGATGATTTTGAAGGTAATGTTGAAGCCACGGTAGGTGATAATGATATCTCTAAAATTCTAGCCGTAATAAGTGGGCCATTGATTAAAAATAAGCTGTCGGCTCGCATTGCTATTAGTCAAGATTCCAATGGCGGTACCTATGAAAATATCGCTCCTGGTGGCGATAGACTGGGTGGTTATGACAGTGATAGTTACATGGGTACAGTTCGTTTTAGGCCCAATGATACAACGGATATTGTATTTAGAGCTTTTTATAATGAAACGGATGCCGATCAATTGCCACTCTCCATTGAAGGGAATAATTGTGGTCAGCTGATACCGACGTCAACCACTCCAATGTATGATATGGGTGCGGCATATTATCGTTGTGGTGAAGTGAAAGGGGCTGGAGTAGCTGAATTTTCTATGTCGCCTGATGCTTACGCTGAAAAATCCGACACCACACGATTTACATTGAATATGGATTTTGAGGTAGGTGATAAAACAGTAACAGCTATTTCATCTTATTCAGAAAGTACAAGCTACGGTAATATGGATCTTGATCGCGGTGATAAAGGCGCAGGGCATTTCGGTTGGGCTAAATTATCAGATGCTCAAGCGAGTATTCCGTCACCACCTTTCCCCCCATTTCCAGGTTTTATGTTGGGGCTACGGCAGAGCTTAACGCCAAGTACAGCACCACCATTGATCTCATCTAACTTCATTCCCGGTTCCATCCCTATTGGAGGCTTATTTGAGGCTGACACTTATCTTTCATCACAAAATCTTGATCAAGAGTATTTTTCACAGGAACTTCGCATAAACTCTAATCCCGACGAGAAAATTCGTTGGTCTGCAGGCGCATTTTACTTTGAATCTGAAAGTGTATTATCAACAGGTTTTAATGTTGATATTAGCGCTGCAATGAAGGCGTCAGGGCTTTCTGCGGATCAGTTAATCTTTCTCTCAGTTTCCGAAATACCAATGGGACCATTTTTTACCGGGCTGGTTGGTAATAGTCATATACCTTTGCCACAACCGTCACTGGATGGTCCTGGTGCGGGCGTGATGTGGTGGAAAGGCAGCAATCCAGACAATAATTTAACTTCGTCACAAATTGAAGTGAGTCAATACGCAGTTTTTGGTTCGTTGGAATATGATGTTAATGACAAGTTGATGGCAATAGCTGAACTACGCTGGACCGATGATACGCGCAGTAACTTAGATACAAAGGATGATTTTTTCTTTTCACTTTCAACCTATGAAGCTGCCGGTGTTCCTGCATTTCATGAAATTAAAGATGACTATTTTGATCCTCGGTTTATTTTCAGTTATCAGGCCTCAGACTCCCATATGTACTATGCATCGGCTTCGCATGGTACGCGTTCTGGTGGTATTAATCCTAATCTCGCCATTACCAGAGATCCGTACTTTGGGGCAGAGGAAAACTGGACTTATGAGGTTGGTGCAAAGACTCAATGGCTCGATGGTCGCCTACAACTTAATGTTGCCGCGTACTATATTGACTGGACCGACGCACAGTTTAGGCAAGTGGAATCTGCAGTTTTGACTAAAACGGCTAATTCTAAAGGTTTAGAGGTGGAAGGTGTCGAGTTGGATTTCATCTTTTTCCCGGCGGATGGTTTTCTGATCTCTGGAGGCTATGGTTATTCTGATGCGAAGTTTGCAGATGGCACCTTAGCGACAGGCGGCGGTGCTTTCTGTAGTAAGTTACTTCCAGCCCCAGCCAGTACCTATATGGTAGCACCCGTGGACTGCGTTGAATCATCCATTAACGGCCAACTTTATCCGGATATGAGTGGTAATATGCCTAGACGTTCAAGTAAGCATACGGCTAATTTATCTGCTGAATACGCTAGAACCTTAGTTGATGATATTGACGGCTTTATTCGACTGGATGGATCTTATCGCTCCAAACAATATAATGATGATATTAATATCAGCTATGTAGGGGCACGCACGATTGTGAATTTGCGAGCCGGTATACAGACGGAAAATTATGATTTGGCGGTTTGGGTAACCAATCTACTCGATGATGATACTCCAACTTATGCTCAGCAATTTGGAACAGATTTTAATTCACAGTTAACAACGTCTAGTGCGGTCAATCCTACATTACGGCAAATTGGTATCACGGCTCGCTATCGTTTCTAGGTTGCTAAATGTAAACCTATTGAGCGTTCTCAATGGTACGGATATAGACTGCTAGTATTGCACTGATTAGTCTAGACGGCGATTTGTCAAAGATGATCAACTTCAACACTCTCTAGCTACTATGGCTACAGGGTGTTTTTATGTGAGATTATTTTTGAGATTTGGGCGGTTTGAGAGAAATGCCTATTCACTAAGCTGTGTTGATTTATCATTCGTTATTTCTAATGTGCGCTTATCAGCGACGTCACCAGTTGCCAGTCTCCTTATTATCAGGGTTTCTAAGGTTTTCTCGTGGCTTGCGCGGGTAATGTCATAGAAGGAGAAAAAGTAAAAACACACCAGACCAAAAATTAATACGCTGGGGCCGTAGACCATGCCAAGATTGTAAAGTACGTCTTCTGGAATATCACCGGGTTTAACATCATCCTCGGTTGGGAAGGAAATAACAGATAGAGCTAGGCCGGCAAAGAAATGCCCAGCACCGGATGTAGCTTTCATGGCGAAGGTAACAAAGGAGAAAATTAATCCTTCTTGCCGCTTGCCAGTTTTTAACTCTTGATCGTCAGCGATGTCGGCCATAATTGAACCCATCCCCACAACCATAATGCCCATACCGAAGCCTGTGGTGATTTGGCTGATAATTAAAATGGGTAATAATAGTGTGCTGTCATTTTCTGGAAAGAGGCCGATAAGACGTAATATGGTTGGAAGTACAAAGGAGCTGAGTATGATTGCCAGTCCTAAATACATAGTTTTCTTTTTGTCCAGCCAGTTAATTAGATACTTAACAAAAGGTATGGTGATTACCGTTGATGCAAAAAATGCATAAAACATATATTGCATTTTAGCGGTTTCGAGTGCCCAAAAGTAAGTATTCATGTGTAATACGAGTGCACGTTGTAAACCGCTCAGGATAAAGAACGTAATTGAAACGAGAAAGATAGAGAGAAAGGCACGGTTTTTAAGCACTTCACCCAATCCCTTATAAAAATATTTGTAAAAGTCTTTGATACCACCAGCAAACAAAGAGCCTTCACTTTTGCTAATGTGCAAATAGGGAATCTGTGATTGAGTGCCTCGAGTTGAAATTAAGATGGCGATGACGCATACGATAGCGAAAGTAAATGCAAAGGCAGGGTAGGCGTCAGGATTGAGTTGCCCCTGGGGAAAGGCATCGGTTGATTTAAAATAAACCCTAAATGCTACTATCGACAAGGCCATAGCAGCGAGAAATGATAGTATGTTTCTCATGGCAACAAGTGCAGTTCGCTCGCTATAGTTTTCAGTTAATTCTGCGCCCAGTGCATAGTAGGGGACTAAAAAGAATGTCATCATGACACGTAAGCTAATAGCAAAGAACGTCAACCAGATAAACAGGTCAGTGCCAAATATTCCTTCCGGTGGACTGAATAACAAATAGAACATCAAGCCAAAGGGAACCGCGGAGGCGTACATAAATGGATGACGACGCCCAAGACGTGAATGAAAGTTATCAGAGAGGGCGCCTATAATTGGATCGGTTATGCCGTCGACTACCAGCGCCAAAAGAAGGGCTGTTCCCGCTAGAATCGGATCTAAATGCAATACCTGAACATAGTAAAATAAAAGGAAAAATTCAAGGGAATTTGTTTTTATCGCTTCGGCAATTTGTCCTGCGCCAAAGGCAAATTTAGTTGGCAGGCTGATTTTCCGATCACGTGTGTTCATTTTTACCTCTGAATTCTTAGTTCGCAGTGGCATACATTAATTTATTTAACTATCGCGCCGAGATAAGGTAGACCGAATCACCCACTTTAAATGGCACTTTTTTGTCCAGATTTATCGCCGCCATATTTTGAATAAAAGCGCCCATATAGCCGTTGAATCATCGCTGCACGTTCCGTATTAAGCTTTTCTTGCCGGGCGTCTGATGGACGGCCTTCTTCAAGAATCGCCACAGAAAGCTCACCATTATTTTCCAGAACGTCTTCTAAATGGGCAAGCCGGTCTTTTACTACCCATAATTCTGCACCTAACTCCAATACGATACCGATAAGATGGTCGATAACCTCGTTATCAAAATAGCTTGGATTGCCCCGATCAAAGCCTGGTAGATCTTTAACATAATCAAGGTTGTCAGTTTCAGAATCAGTCATTGTAGTTCTCTTTTAGTTAACAGGTTTGATGCCAACGCGACCGCCGAGTAAAAACTTACTGGCATCATATTCAAGTATTTCAAATCCACCCTCGTCCATTAACTCTTCAATATTAGATCGTACAAATTCGGTAATAAACGGTTCGCCATTATCGACAGCGTCCATTTCAGCAAAAAACATGGTGTAGACATCACGAGTTTTGTCACCGGGAAAATCAAGGATGGTGAAACAGCCCCCTGGTCTTAGAACGCGCAAAGTTTCAGCGATAATTTTCTTAGATATGGACACAGGGACTTCGTGGAATAATAAATTAGCCACAACGATATCAAAATGGTTGTCTTCGAAGCCAAGCTCCTCAGCGGGCATCTGTTTAAAGTGTGCTTCGATATCTTGCTCAGCCGCTCGTAAGTGAGCGTAGCGAACCATGGGTGCGCTGATATCTATACCCCAAACTTCAGCGTCAGGATAAATACGTTTTAGCGCTGTAGTCGTTGCTCCTGCGCTGCATCCAAGATCAAGAATGCGTTTAACCTTCTGATCTTGTGGGGGGCTTACGGATTCTGCTTGCATGTTGTGGAGTTGGTCATTATCAGCCGCGCCCCCCATAAATACTTTTATTCCATAGTCATAAATGAGGCCTGATAGAGGTTCGTTGACATAACCGCCGGGTTGAATATGAATCTCAGCTTTGGCGTAATCGGGTACTGGAAAATCTAAATTATAGTTGACTGTGCCGGGGCCTAAGGTATCTGTGGTATCAAGCGCTTGTAGCAAGGCGTCTTTTCGCTTATTAAATGAATCTTGAATGCAAGTCCAAAAAGATTCTTGCAGGCTACGCTTTACTCGATAATAGATACGTAACACCGAGTCTTCCATCAGTAGTTCGGTGGCCTCGGCGGTGCTCCTGGGGTCAGAGCTCATACTCTTACCGGCTGTTTGCAATAATTGTCGACTGTAGGCACCTATCGGAGGCTGTTGTGCGTGTAATAATATATTGCGTGCATCTTCAATAAAATTGACATAGGCCTCATCACGGCGACTAGTGAGTGAGGGGTACACTCCAGCTGTTTTACCGCGTTTATATACAGCTTGTTGAATAGTCATGTTAATCCATTTAAATGTAATTAGTGCTTGAGAGTGTGTGCCATGCCTGTGTTCCTTTTAAAGATTCCATTAATTGCACACGTGTGCATATTCCTGTATTTAATAGTCTTTGTCAAGGCCTATAGGGCCATGAAGATCACAGTATTTCGCGTTGTATGAGGGTGGCTTTAGTGTCATTCCTTTGTTAGACCGTTTGAGGGCTTGCCGCTGATATTACTGTGTAACTTATTTCACATCAATGGGCCTAGTTGCGGCGCTAATATAAAGCTTGGTACTCTGTGGTAATAAATGGATTTGGGGTTTATTATTTATAATTATCTGAAATTATGGTTTGTTTTTTGTTTTTTGTTGTTTTTGACACAAAAATATATAATCCTTAGCCTTGATTACTTATCAACAAGAATATCCTCTTCAATGCGAAACTTCATTGTTAGTAGTGGCACGGTTAGACCCAGTAAGCCTGCAACAAAATAGGTCCTCTGGAGGCCAAAGAGTTCAGCTGTTTGACCCCAAATTACACTGCCTAACGCCACAGACCCCATCATTGCCATCATTGAAATTGATAAACCGCGCGCTCGGATAGCGTCAGGTAAAAGTAATTGAGCCGAGATATTTATCGATGTCATTACAGCCGTCCAGGCAATTCCTGCGATGAGCATAGCTATAGAAACCATGTAGAGTTGATCTGTTGAGACTATTAGAATGATAGCAATTGAGTAGATGACCACAGCAAGATTTATTACGGTATGTCGTGAGAAGTGTTGGTAGAGTCGAGATAAAATTAGAGAGCAAACAACCGAGCCGACACCAAAGCAACTGAGGATAATACCAAGTGTGCCGGGGCCACTGTTCAAATGTTCAATAACAATAAGCGGTATGAGCGCGAGTAAAACACTGATTGGAATAAAGCTTACACTGGATTTAATCAATAAATTTTTAAAGCCGTGGCTGGACTTCGTAAAATAAAGACCCTCCTTGAATGCTTTCCAAAATAATGTTTGTTTGGGTTTCCCTTTCCAGTAATCGTTGTGCCAAAAAAAGATGACGAGACTTAAACTGACAAATGTAAAGATATTTAACATGAACATCCAGCCAACACCCATTGTTGTGAGCAGCAAACCGGCCAGGCCAGGGCCGATTGCGCGACCAGTACTTGAACCAAGACCATTTAGTGTTACAGCGCTGGGCAATTCACTTGAGTTGATGAGGTCGGGAACAGTAGCCTGCATCGCTGGAGATAAGAGTGCCACCGAAATACCAAAAATAAAGGTCAAGAATAATAGTGAAGATGGGGTGATGAGATTATTCAGCGTTAGTAAGCCAATAATACCAACAGTTGCCATAATAGCTGTTAATGCCCCCGCCATAACCCATTTCCGGTTAATCATGTCAGAAAGCACGCCGGCGGGCATGACCACTAGAAAAATTGATAGGTTAAGGGCGCCTTGAACCAGCCCCACCATTAATGGTGATGAGTCTAACTCCGTCATCAGCCAGGCGGCACCAACACCATGCATAGCGGCACCAATATAAGCAAAAAACGAAGCGATCCAGAAATTACGAAAGGTTTTATGCTGCAACGCGGACCAGGTTCCGGCGCGGGCGGAGTTTGAGGTATGAGTACCCTTTTGTGCCTCTTCCCGTTTATGGCCTGAGGCTTGTCCTCCACTCTCCGAGGTATTTCCGTGTAATGTGGAGGGCATATTCGTGGGGGAAGTGACCCTAGGTTTTTTCATTACGCTATAATTGCACACGTTTGCAATAATGTCCAAGAAGTTATATCCTGCTGTTAATGTTATTTAGTTGTTGCGCGATCGAAGTCTTCTTGAGATCACCAGATTGTAGTATCTTTTTTCGCTTAATATTGGGGTAATCTAATTATGAAAGTGTCGGCTATTCTGCGCTTTGTGGGCTATATCACACTGGTGCTGTGCATTATGGGGGGTATCTACGTAATTATGATGAGCGGGATCTATCATACGCCTGCATCGTTCGTGACAACGTCAAATTATAGCTCCCCAGAAGGAAAAATTTTGGTCGTTGGAGGAACGCGTGGGACCGGACTTGAAATTGTACGTGAACTGCTTGACCGTGGTGAAGATGTGAGCGTCATGGTAAGGGCAACATCAAACGTTGAAAAGTTAAACAAACTCGGAGTTAGCTTGGTAGTGGCAGATGCACTCGTTGAATCTCAAGTCCAGTCCATCTTCCCGCCCGACACTTTTAAAACTGTGATTTCAACTCTTGGCACATCCTCTAAAGATTTACCGTCACGTCAAAATTTCCTTGATTCTTTAATCAATGGGCAAGTGAAGATGGACCCGAATAAACGGCCTGACTATATCGGCAATCGAAATGTGATCGATGCGGCTAAAGCCTCAGGCGTCGAACGCTTTATTCTTATTACAGTGATTGGTACGGGCAGTTCTTTCGAGGCTCTGCCGTTACCCGCGCGACGCGGGCATAATGAAGTTATTCCCTTGAAGCAAAAAGCAGAGGAACACTTGCGTAGTAGTGGGATGGATTACACTATTATTCGTCCCGGTGGGTTGGCTAACGGCTTCTCAACAGGGCAGGCTAAGTTGACAAGCGACACAAAGGCTTTTAGTTACATGGCTAGGAAGGATGTTGCTAAGTTGACTATGGATGCATTGGGTAATCCGCAGACAATCGGTCAAACATACACCGCCTATGATTCCGATCGTCTTCATCTATATCGTTTGTTCACCGATTAAATACTAAATTATCTTGATTTTTAACATTAACATTAACATTAACATTGAGGATTTAAACATGGTCATAAAGCAACTTACTAAAATTTGCGCAGTGATATTGTTGGCATTTACTTGCGCCGTAAATCAGCAAGTAAACGCCAATGAGCTGGCGGTAGTTCAGCCTAATATTCAAGCGGCTGTTGATAGTGGCGCGCGTCCCGAAAAAGATGTCAACCGGGATGTGGCTCGTAAGCCCTTTGATGTAATGTCTTTTTCCGGCATCAAGTCTGGTGACGTTGTGGCTGATATCGGCTCGGCCGGGGGATATTACACGCGTATATTAAGTGACATAGTTGGGTCAGAAGGGCATGTGCATGGATTCAATGGTAAAGAATTTGCTCGTATATTTAAAAATGGAAACCCAACAGACCCTATTGCGGAGGAGCGTGACAATGTCACCAGTATTATGGGTACATTTAATGCGCCAACATTTTCAGAGCCACTTGATGCGGCAATTATCGTCTTAATCTATCACGATACGCAATTATCCTATCTCGGTATTGATACCGCATCGATGAATAGGTCTTTGTTTGATGCGCTAAAACCCGGAGGTAGTTATTTGGTGATTGATCACGTTGCTGAGATGGGTTCAGGCTTGCGCGATGTTGATAAAATGCATCGGGCGGATCCGGTTCTGGTTAGACAGGAAATAGAAGCGGCTGGTTTTGAGTTTGTTGCCGAAAGCGATATTTTGCGTAACTCAGAAGATGCACTCAATTCTATGGTGATGTTACCAGCGATGCGCGGTAAGACCGACCGTTTTATTTTGAAATTCAAAAAGCCCGAATAACTCAGAGTGACGTTTAGTGTTTGACCTTAGGCTTTTGAGTTGTATCGCGAAGTATTAACTCGGCAGTTAAAGCGATGGATTCGGGCGCTAAGTACGGATCATTGATACGAGCCAATAAATAGTTGATCGACCTATCAATCATATGTTCAATCGGCAGGCGCACGGTGGACAAATGATTCAAGCCCCAAGATGATACTGGCGCATCCCCGAACCCTATAATGGCGAGGTCCTTCGGCACTTCAAGGTCATAATCTAGTCGCGCTCCGTCCAAAACTCCTAGTGCAGTTAAATCAGACGAACAGAGCACAAGGTCTGGTTTCAATTTTACCATACCAGCAAGCGCGGCTCGTCCATCGTCGTGACCTAATACACCAACAATGTTAGCCACAACCTTACCTTTTCCGCTTTTTTCTATAACTTTATTAAAGGCATAGGTTCTTTGTCTTCCTGTTTTTATAGTCTCTTGGCCTCTTATCAGAGCGAAGCGTCGATAGCCTAGGTCTAAAGCTAAATTCGCTAACTGTTGCCCAAGTTCGTTGTGATTCAACGTCACACTACAGGCATTTATTTTGTTAGCTCGTCGATTGAGTAAAACAATAGGAGTGTTTTTTTGAACGCACAGTGCCGCTGTCTCAATGGTCGGGGAAGCTGAAACAATGATGATCCCGTCCACTTGATACTGCATTAAAAACTTAATAGAGGCATCGACATCTCGACCTTTATTAACTGTGGCCAAAATGACTTGATAATTTGCATCTTGCAGTTTTTCGCTGTAGCTTTTTAGCATAGCGGTATAATAAGGATTGAGCCAGTCAGACATAACAAGACCGATTAGCTGCGATTTTTTTGTGATAAGACTGCGTGCGATTACATTTGGTCGGTAGCCCAGTTCGTCGGCAGCACTCATAACCTTTTCTTTAGTTTTCGCCGAGACACTGGCTCCGGGGGTGAACGTCCGCGATACTGCTGAGCGTGACACGCCAGCCAGAACGGCAACTTCGTATGACGTGATCTGTTTATTCTTCTTCAAAAGGTACACTCGGTTTTAATGCGGTTCAGTACCATAAGAGGTCGCTTATCAAAGTTACCCTTGATACATTTACGCTCTTAATTCATCAATCATCCAGCTAGATTATGGATGACCATTATCCGCCAAAAACTGCACGATTGTAGGTATTAATACTAAATAAGGGACTGTTTTTCAATTGATGGAATAGTGTACTCATGTTTGAGGTGGTGTCAACATAGGCGCCAATGACCGTGAGAGGAGAGAGGCTTTGTTGAGTGATATAGTAGCATAAAGAGAATTGTGAGCATTGAGTTTAAGGCTAATTAACTAAATCAGCTGGCTAATCTGCCATCATTCTTACACAGGCACTACAGTCAGGCCATGACTGTGCGGTAACTTTACAGACCGCACTAATTAGTCATTGTCGCATTTAGTTACACATATTATTGCACACGTGTGCAATAATATGTTATGTTCGATTCTCGTATGTTAGTCACTGTGATTCTGATTCTGATTCTGATTCTGATTCTGATTCTGATTCTGATTCTGATTCTGATTCTGTTTGTAGCTCATGAATTGTCAAAATGAGTGCAGGTAACCCGTATTTTTTCACTAGAGATTTTCGTCATCTTGAAATTTATCGTAGGAATAAAGTATGACCCAAACTAGCAGTGATAATTTTGCAGTCAGCTTCATCAAAAGAATATCTAAAGTTGAAAAGCATGAAATAAAAGCGACTTTATTTTCATTCCTATTTGTAGTGATTTTAATGGCCGCCTATTACATTCTTAGGCCTGTACGTGATGGTATGGCTAGTGACTGGACTGACGCTGAAGTGAGCTGGTTGTGGACCTTAAACTTTTTTATCAGCACAGCAGTGGTTTCTGTTTATGGCATGGCTGTTTCCCGAATACGCTTCCATTTATTAGTTCCGGGTATGTATGTTTTCTTTGCAGCGACATTTGTATTGTTCTATTTCGCCACCAATGAGGCTGGCGACCGAACACTTGTTAATAAAGGCTTCTATGTATGGACTAGTGTTTTTAGTTTATTTCACATCTCAGTTTTTTGGAGTTTCATGTCAGACCTGTTTAGCAAAGAGCAAGCAGGCAGGCTGTTTGGCATTGTTGCAGCGGGTGCAAGTGTGGGCGGAATTATTGGGCCAGCGATCCCCTCGTTTTTCTCTGAGTCATTGGGTGCTAATAATTTAATGCTTATCGCCAGCTTGCTGTTGCTACTCGCTATTCCTATTATTTTGTATTTACAGCGACTTAAAGTGTCTGAGTTAAATAATGAAGCGGTCGCTTTTGATTTATCCAAAGCTAAGATTGGCGGAAATCCTTTTGCGGGTTTTAAAATGTTTTTCACCAATCCCTATCTGCTAGCCATTGGCGCATTCATTTTCCTGTACACGGGCATTAGTTCTTTTGTGTATTTTGAACTAAAAAACCTGTTGGCTGACTTTAGCCGTGAAGAGCGCACTGCGATATGGGCTCAAATGGATCTTGCCGTTAATTTCCTGTCTATCGCTACTGGATTGTTCGCTACTAGCCGACTTTTAAGTCGTTTTGGTATGGCATTCACTATTGCCCTGATCCCATTTATTATTGCAGGTGGTTTGGTCATGATTGCTCTGGCACCTATGGTTCCGGTCGTCATCGGACTACAAATCATGCGTCGTGCTGGTAATTATGCGGTCACGCGTCCAGCACGGGAGATGTTGTTTACTCGCGTTGATCGTGAAACACGTTTTAAAGCAAAGCCAGTGATTGATATTGTCGCCTATCGAGGAGGTGATACTATCATGGCATGGGCCTTCACGGGATTAACGCAGGGGCTAGGTTTAGGTTTGGCGATGGTTGCCTTAATCGGTGCACTTATTGCTCTTGTCTGGGGGGCGTTGGGGGTTTATTTAGGTAGTTGGTTCGCAAGGGATGAGCCTGTGGGTCGGTGAGGTCAAAATAAATATATTAGTTCTCACAGCACTTGTCTCCATTTTGGATGGGTGGACAAACTACATCTCCAAAAGAACAGAAAACACAACAATCACCCTTAATTGGTTTTAAGACTATTTTGCAATTTAAGCATTCATAAAAAAACTGGCAACTATTAGTAGACATAATTTCAGTTTTCATAAATGAGCAATGCGGGCAGGTTATGGTTGAGTTCAATTCCATCATCAAGACCTTTTAGATATCGGTTTTATAACAATTAAATTCTATCTGTGAAGACCCTAAGTGTTTGCGAGATGAGTTGCGACTCACTGTGTCACGTTTGGTTAAAAATAAGATGTATCTCTCTTGAATCTCATGGTTATTAAAAAAGATCTAGAAAATAATAGTTTTATTCATCTGGAATCTTTCCGCAGGATTGATTAGCAGGCACTGCAATATCCATTAGCTTTGGGTTGGGCAGCTGTAGATTCATCATAAAGTCTGCGTAGGATTTTTTATCCGCGAGTTGAAGCCGGGGGTTGTGTTGTTTTTCTTCTTTTAGGGTGCTGCTCATCCAGCCTTTGTAGTCATGACCTGGGTACAGAGTCGTGTCTTCGGGCAGCGTCAGCAGGCGCTCATAGAGACTATCGTACTGAGCGTGAGCATTCCCATTTTGGAAATCTGTGCGTCCAGTGCCTCTAATTAACAGGGTATCGCCACTAAACAACATGCCGTGCTTTGGGGCATAAAAGCTGTAGGAATCGTCTGTGTGACCCGGGCTGTAAATCACTTTCAGATTAATATCACCAATATCTATTTCATCACCATCGATAAAAGTAGTAGACAAACAGTCAGCTAAAGATTGTCTGCCCATCATGGTTTTACATCCGGTTTGCTCTCTTAGCGCCCCTAGCCCTGTTATATGGTCGGCATGAGTATGAGTATCTATAGCTAGGACGAGTGTAAGTCCGAGTTGATTAATTAACTCTAGTGTTTCCTGGGTCTTTTCTAACACAGGGTCGATCAGTAGAGTTTCTCTGGTAACCTCATCACCAAGTAGGTAGGTGTAGGTGGATGATTCACTGTGAAATAGTTGCCTAAATATCATCTTTATACCTTTCCTTTCAGGACAGTCCATTAGTTAGGGTAAGGGCGACCATAGCAATCAATGCTACTGCGAAGGTTCTCTGTAATTGAATGCCGGCAATGTGTTTAACAACGAGTCTCCCAGCAAGCATTCCCAGTAAACCCCCTAAACAGATTTGTGACAGCAGTGCCCAATCTAGACTCGGGTTTGCGATAACAAAGCTAGCAAACCCTGAAGTACCAATAAAACCGATAATCAGGAGTGACGTTGCTATCGCATTGCGCATAGGCATGCGTGTGATAAATAATAAGGCGGGTACAATCAAAAACCCTCCGCCAACGCCAAATAGACCACTCAACAAACCAATTAATAGACCGAAAGCAATAAGGCTAATAAAGCACTTTGAGTTTAAATTAAGCTTTCCAGTTGGGTTAATCCGGCATAGGAGGTCTTGATTGTCAGCACTAACGCTATCATTTGAAGGTGCTATGCTGGATTCTTCTGGTGAGTCCTGTGCTTGATTCCACATAAGAAAAGCAACGATGCACGCAAGAGTGGAATACCCTACTAGCAATAAGACTGGTGATATTTGACTACCAATCTCTTTTCCTAGAGGGGCTATCAAGACTCCACCACCACCAAGCGCCATCGCGGGAACCCATAGAATAGATTTAGTTCGCCAGTTGCTCAAAGTGCCGATGAATGCGCTAGCTGCGACCGCTCCTAGAGCAATACCAATAGCGTCATTAATCGGTAAATTAAGGAATAAAATTAAAAGAGGCACCGCAAAAATTGAACCCCCAGCCCCGGTAAGACCGAGTACTAGGCCTATTATTACTCCAATCAAAATAGCCATCTTATCTAGTTACAACCTGTTTGTTCCATGGCATTTTTGCCAACAACATTCCCATTCCGCAACTATTAGTGACACCGGCAAATACAAGACCCGCGCCAACAAAAGCTGCAAGGCCATAAAACCAAGGGTGGACGAGCAACCCCAAAAAAACCCCTGATACCACCAGCGTGCCGGAGGCAATTCTCACCTGTCGTTCTAAAGAGATTACCGTACTGTTTCCCTTAATGACGGACATGCCTAGTAGCTTTAGAGCGTTAAGGCCACCGTCGATAATGACAAGTTGAGACTCTATCTGTCCCTGTAGTTGGTTCGACGCCTGCACTGCTCTCTGTCCACTTGCACAAAGTAAATAAATCGGTTGGGATGACTTATGGTTTTGCTGTTGAAGATAACTCTTTAATTCCGCGGCCTGAAGTTGTTGAACTGGAAAGTGGGCGGAACCATCTAACCTTTCAGTATTGAACTCAATATGGGTGCGCAGATCAATAATTTGTAGATTATCGGTAGACTCTTGCCGACGTTGTTTAAATACTTGTGCAGAAATGTGACTTGTTGATTGATTCATTTTAGACCTCTAGCTCTGGGCAATAAATAGATTGCAGTACTGTTATAACCTGCGTTGCTTGGTCGCCACAGAGACTGTAATAAATGGTTTGGGCCTCTCGCCGTGTTTGCACTAACCCGGCGCGGCGCAATGATGTGAGGTGCTGAGATAATGCCGACTGGCTGAGAGGGATCATGGTATTAAGTTCGCTAACAGATAGTTCGGTATTGATCAGTGAGCACAGAATCATTAATCGATTCTCATTGCACAGTTGTTTTAATAAATTGGACGCTTCCTTTGCATGTTTTTGAAGTTCCTGAAGGTTTGACGACTGAATGTCTAACATGTATTGCGACCAGTAGTTTAATATTATATTAGTTTACACTAATTTAGCATAAACTAATATAATATGTTTTTTTAACTCCTTCTTAAGGAAGAGCAGTCTTGAAAATTGAAATCTATTTGAAGTCTTTTGGTAAATACGCCCCCGAATCGGACTTGATATTTCGCATAGCAATCAGCCTTATCTTCATTGTTGGTGGACTGGGCCATTTTGGCGAGCATCAATACATGTTGGATCGTATGGCGACATCTCCGTGGGCGGATGTTGTCAACTCTATCGGTGATGCCTCTGTTTTGTTATGGATAAGTGGTGCTGTATTTGTTATTGCGGGAATTGCGCTTGTAGTTGGTTATAAAACAAGACTAGCGGCTCTTGCACTCTTTGTAACCTTGGTGCCTATTACATTGGCCATTCATGTGGCTCCAGGTCACATGGGGCCATTTTTTAAGAATATAGCTATTCTTGGAGCCTTGATTCATTTCTTTTTTAAAGGGCCCGGTCGCTACGCGTTGGATAAAGAAGGATAACCAGTCGGTAATCATTAAGCGTCACCGGGATCTACGACTCCCTGTGTCACGTTTAGTTACCAATAAAATTGGATTTAGAGACACTCTTACAATCCACTCCTGTAGACGTTTCATCCAGATCTGACAATAAGTACTGGTGGCAGTGCAAAGAAGTAAAAGAACATGAGTGGGAAGCCTCAATCAATTTTAAGAGTTAAAGGATCACGCTGCCTCCATTGTCGTTTCGAGTAATTATTAGTGGGTGTGTTCGCTTTCGAGTGCCGTAGTTAATTTTTCACCACCGCAAGCCTCAAAGGGGGTTTTCTCGTTACCTTTGAAACACAACCCATACTTAACCTTCACAGCATAATACTTTTGAGCTAACACTGCTGATGGAGCCGAAAGTAGGCGATGAGGTGCTAATAGAAAGCTAGGAAAAAGGGGAAAAACAGGATGACTATTGGTTTTAGTAGTACCATAAGTAGTACCAATTGTTTTTATAAAGCATCAGTTTGTTATAATTCAATGATTTACAGGCCAAATTCAGTTCCCGCCGCCTCCACCAAATAACAAGCCTCAACCCGAAAGGGTTGGGGTTTTTTATTGGCCGTTGATTTTGGAATAAAGACGCGCAGCGGATTCAGCCGAGCCACCCTTTTTACTGAGAGAGCAAACGTAGATGCTCGAGACCACAACCCAGACCTACTGTACCTGAGCCAATTACCTCACCGGGGTAGATGGTTTCGCTCTTGCTGATATGCGCGATCATGTCGAAACATCGTAATGCCGGAAGCACCGTAAACTCCATATTAGTGCAGGGCTTAGAATGATAGAAGGTAGAGACAGCATGCTGTTCCCAGAATGCGTTGTGCGGACAAGACAATTATCCGGCATGGCTAAGGCTTCTATACCATCACAAGAAAGAGATTGAAATGACCGATGGTCAGCTATATAGTAACTTGGTGATCAGTTAATGGCCGAAGGCTGTCAATCAATCCTGGCCAAGCGTCCAAACAAAAAACAGTATGGAGATACCCATGAGTTCAGTCGTTGCGATTAATCAGAGAGCGAGAAGCTTAGAGCAAAAGGCGCTTCGCCGACGCGCAGTGCTTCAGGTTGCCGAAACGTACCTCATTGAGGTTGGGTATGAAGCATTCTCTATGTCTAAACTTGCCAAGAAAATTGGGTTAGCCAAGGGCACTCTGTACCTTTACTTCCAAACTAGGGAAGAGCTTTTTCTGACCCTCTATGATCAAAGCCTTATTCGGTGGAGTCAGACTTTCATCGATGAGTTATCTGATTCCATGACGAGTAAGGCGTATTCCCAAAAACTATTTAGCACTGCCTCGGCAGATGGCACCTTCGTGCCTTTACTGATCAGGCTTGAACATATGATCGAACACAATGTGGCCATCCCTCGGCTCATTAGTTCTAAGCAAGTGTTCATAAACCAGGTGGAGGTGCTTGCTGAGGTCACGTCCAACTCACTCAGATTGAGTAAAGCGCAAGCCATAGAGGTAGTAAAAACAATGGGCGTCCTCCTGATTGGTGCAACCCAAGGGGACCAGGGTCCATCACTGGATCACGAAGAGTTACCTGAAGATGTTCAAAATCTTATCGTCAGTTTTTCGTCCGAGCCTCTCTTTGTTAAGAATGCTGTTCGCATCATAGAGGGCATTCGCGCGGAAGCTGGATCCAATATTTAAGCGCACCAAACCCTCTAGTCAATGGCCAATGGCCAAATAGAATAATTACAGACCAACCTGAGATACAAATTATGAGCACAGCTAAACGCAAAAACGTTACCAAATTAGATACTCAGAACCTGGAAGCACTAGTAGAACTCCAGAGAAGCAAGTTCCGTGCTGAGGGCGAAGTCACATATTCGACTCGGATTGACCGTCTAAAGCGACTAAAGGCACTGATTGTTGAAAATAAAACAGAGTTTGCGGAAACGACCAAACGCGAATTTGGTGGTGCACGATCCTATGAATTCAGTTTGTTCTCAGAGTTCGCGTCAAAGGTCGAAGGCATCGACTATGCAATGAAACATTTGAAAGAGTGGATGAAGCCTGAAAAACGAAAAACTAACAAACCGATGAATTTTTTGGGCGGAAAGAGCCAGGTTAGGCATTTCCCCAAGGGCGTTGTTGGCATCATTTCTCCTTGGAATCTTCCCTTTGGTTTGACTGTTGCGCCTCTGACAGGTGCGCTTGCTGCAGGTAACCGAGCGATACTAAAGCCTTCTGAGTTCGTTCCTGAAACAGCGGCACTGTTCGCAGAAATTATCCCCAAATATTTCTCAGAAGATGAAGTCGCAGTCGTAACCGGTGGTGCAGATATTAGTCAACGTTTTGCGGAATTGCCTTTTGACCATCTTCTGTTTACTGGGTCTAGTAATATCGGCGCAAAAGTAATGCAATCAGCCTCAAAAAATCTGGTTCCCGTCACGCTAGAACTTGGCGGCAAGTCACCTGTCATTATTGGCCGTAGTGCAAAGCTTGATCTGGCCGGAACACGCCTCACATTCGGTAAGCTATTAAATGGTGGTCAATTATGCCTGTCGCCAGACTACGTTGTCGTGCCGAATGAGCTGGAAGAGCAGCTTATAGCGCGGGTAGTTCATGAGGCACAGTCAATGTATCCAAACATCATTGAAAATGAGGATTACGCGGGTGTTATCAGCGAAAGACACTTCGCCAGGTTACAGAACTACATTGATGACGCAGTTGCTAAGGGCGCTAAGCTAACAATTGTTGGTGCTAATAAAACGCGTGCGTCTAAAAACAATCGTCGTATGCCATTACACATTTTACAAAATGTTAATGAAGACATGCTGGTCATGCATGAGGAAATATTTGGCCCTATTCTTCCCGTAATGACCTATTCCGATGTGGCTGAAGTGCCAGATATGATTGAACCCCGCCGAAATCCGCTTGCCATGTATTACTTCGGCAAAGATAAGCGCGAGCAGGAATACTTACTAAGTAATGTACAAAGTGGGGGTGTTTGTATCAATGATATAACGCTTCACTACGTACAAGAGGACCTGCCATTTGGTGGTGTTGGAGCTTCTGGTATGGGTGCTTATCACGGTCCGGAAGGGTTTAGAAGCCTGAGCCACGCCCGCGCGATTTACAGTCAAACTATGATCGATGTCTTGCCTATCATTGGTGCGCGTCCGCCCTTTGGCGAAAAGTTTCGCAAGAATATAAGCAAAATTCTTGGCCCAATCTAAATATAAGGTCAGAGTATTTTATACAGGCTAAACGGTTGAACTTGAACTTCGAAGCCACGAAATTGACTTGGTGTTACCCCACGATGGTAGGGAATAAGTTGTGTAGCTGCCGAATAAGCACAGATATTTCTAGACAGGAGAAGCAAAAATGAAAAGAGCACTAGGAGAGTTATCGTGACCATAAATCGACAATGGCTATTAGCCGAGCGACCTAATGGAATGGTTGGTCCGCATAATTTCAAGTACGCCGAAACACCGATTCCTGAGCCGACAAGTCCCGCCGCCTCCACCAAATAAAGATAACCCCTTGTTTTTACAGGGGTTTTTCTTTTAAAAGCTTTCAATTGAAGTCACTTTGTCACACAATTAGAAAGCTATTAGTTCCCTATACCATCAAAAGAAATGGCGGTTACTACCTGAATCTTAGGTGGAATAACCAGTTCATTCGACAGTCATTAGCCACCAAAGACCCTATGGAAGCCTTCACGAAGGTCATCCATGCCGATATTTGCCGGGGGTCATTGAATTCCAGCGCTATTTTCCCGAGTACTCATAGAGGCGATCAATAAGTTCACTAAATTGCTTGCTTTCAGCATCACTGAAACAGGTCAGTAGTTGCTGTTCGTAATCATAGGATATTGGCACAAGCTCATCATAAACCGACAGGCCGGTCTCAGTCAGTCGCAGCATAGAGCGGCGCTTATCAGCCGGGTCAAATTCTCGTTCTAAAAGCTTACGCTGCAATAACTTACTGATTGCCCTGCTAAGTATGGATTTCTCAATCTGAGTCTTTAGCGATACTTCATCAGCCGAGACCCCTGGATACTCTCCCAAAACCGCCATAATTCGCCATTCAGTAATGCTGAGAGCGAACTTAGCGCTGTAGGTCTCTGAAATTAGGGCACTGATACGGTTGGAAAGGATTGATAAGCGATAAGGCAGATAGCGCTCTAGCTGCAGTATTTCACGGGTTACTTTAGTATTTTTGCGCGACACTTTATTTTCATTCATTTGACGATGATGCTTGACATTAGTTGTAATTGCAACCAATAATGGTTGTAATTACAACTAATGTGGATTGCCCATAGCAATGGGCTATAAGGAGATAGCATGAACGATCTTAATAACAACCCCATGGGGCTTGATGGCTTTGAATTTGTTGAGTTTGCGGCCTTAGAGCGCGGTATTTTAGAGCCAGTCTTTACCATGATGGGCTTTACCCATGTTGCCAATCACAGATCTAAGAATGTGGTGCTATTTAGGCAGGGGGATATTAATTTTGTTATCAATTATGAGCTAAACAGTTACGCCCATTATTTTGCCAGTGAGCATGGTCCTTCTGCTTGCGGCATGGCTTTTCGAGTCAAAAATGCTCAGGCAGCCTACACCCGAGCCTTAGAAATGGGTGCTCAACCCATGGACATTCCCACTGGGCCGATGGAGTTGCGATTGCCAGCTATTAAGGGTATTGGAGGAGCGCCCCTATATCTGATTGATCGCTATGGTGACGGCACCTCCATCTACGACATAGACTTTGAGTTTATTGACGATGTTGATCTACATCCTGCTGGTTGTGGCCTCAACGTAATCGATCATTTGACTCATAATGTATACCGCGGTCGCATGAGTCACTGGGCTAGTTTCTATGAAAATATTTTTAACTTTCGAGAAATTCGTTATTTTGATATCACTGGCGAGTACACAGGGCTAAAATCAAAAGCGATGTCTGCTCCAGATGGCAAGATACGTATTCCTCTTAATGAAGAATCTACCGGCGGCGGACAGATCGAGGAATTTTTAATGGCCTATAACGGCGAAGGAATTCAACATATTGCCTTTTCTTGCGATGATATTTATGCGACCTGGGATCAGCTAAAATCTCAGGGGCTACCTTTCATGAAAGCACCGCCAGAGACCTACTATGAAATGCTCGAAGAGCGCTTACCTGGACATGGTGAGCCTACTGAAGAGCTGCAATCTCGCGGTATTCTCCTAGATGGATCAACCCAACATGGCGATCCTAGGCTATTACTACAGATTTTTTCAGGAACCCTAGTTGGTCCGGTGTTCTTTGAGTTTATCCAGCGGAAAAAAGATGATGGTTTCGGCGAGGGCAACTTTAAGGCTTTGTTTGAATCAATAGAGCGTGACCAACTCAATAGGGGCGTTCTCGGAACCGAGAACTCATCAATAAAAGCCAAGAGCTCTGAGGCGGTATAATTATGGATATTCAGGGATTTCACCACGTAGCCTACCGCTGCGACAATGCGAAGCAGACAGTCGAGTTTTACCAGCAGGTGCTGGGGATGGACTTTCAATTAGCGATAGCTGAGGACAAGGTGCCCTCTACCGGTGAGCCTGATCCCTATATGCATATATTCATGGATGCGGGCAATGGTAATGTGCTCGCATTTTTTGAGTTACCTCAGTCCCCGGATATGGGTTCTGATTTAAACACGCCTAAATGGGTGCAGCATATAGCGTTTAAAGTGCCAGATATGGATACTCTATTAGAGGCGAAAGAGCGCATTGAAAATTTAGGTGTCGAGGTTTTGGGCCCCATCGATCATACACTTTTCAAATCTATCTACTTCTTTGATCCTAGTGGTCATCGCCTTGAATTAGCGACTAATACAGCCCAGCCCGGCATGTTAGAAGAATTGCATCGGGTGGCGCCAGCGATGCTTGAAGAATGGGATCAAACTAAACGTGCACCTCAGCATGCCGCGTGGCTCCACGACGAGACAAAATCCTTTAAAAAAGGAACATCAGTATGAAACTTGCATCAATTAACCAGGGGCGAGACGGCCAGCTTATTGTGGTCAATAGTCAGATGCAGCTCTATACCTCGGCTACAGATATTGCCCCGACTCTGCAGGCAGCCCTGGATAACTGGGATGACTGTAAAGAGCCACTAGAGACCCTATATAACCAACTAGAAAATAGCCAGATAGTAGGCGAGACTTTTGATCCAGAGCTCTGCGCCTCGCCACTGCCCCGCGCTTTTCAATGGGCTGATGGTAGCGCCTATGTCAATCACGTAGAACTGGTGCGCAAAGCGCGAAACGCAGAAATACCAGCATCTTTTTGGACGGACCCGCTGATGTATCAAGGAGGTTCTGACAGCTTTTTAGGGCCACGGGAAGATATAGCCATGGCTGATGAAGACTGGGGTATTGATTTTGAAGCTGAGGTCGCTGTGATTGTGGATGACGTCCCCATGGGGATCTCTGCAGATCAAGCCAAGCAGCATATTCAACTGGTGATGCTGGTTAATGATGTGTCTCTGCGCAATCTTATTCCCGGTGAATTGGCTAAAGGCTTTGGTTTCTATCACGCTAAGCCCAGTAGTGCCTTCTCTCCAGTGGCGGTCACTCCCAATGCTTTGGGTGCCGCCTGGGATGGCGCTAAATTGCATTTACCTTTGCGTGCCATTTTAAATGGGGATTTGGTAGGGCAACCCAATGCGGGGGTCGATATGACGTTTGATTTTGGGCAACTCATTGCCCATGCTGCCAAAACTCGGCCTCTTTGTGCTGGGACCATTGTTGGCTCTGGCACAGTGTCCAATCTAGATCGCTCCAATGGGTCCTGTTGTTTAGCAGAAGTCCGTATGCTGGAGATCATTGCCACTGGCAACGCCACTACAGAATTCATGCACTTTGGTGATCGCATACAAATTGATATGCTAGATGACAACGGACAGAGTATCTTTGGTGAGATTGATCAAAAGGTAATAAAGCATGTCGACTAATACTGACCTTCAGCTCTACGGCTATTACCGCTCCTCTGCGGCGTACAGAGTACGTATTGCCTTGGAGTGGAAGCAGTTGGACTGGAAGTACCTGCCGATTAATTTACTCAAAGGGGATCAGAAGCAGGAGACCTACTTGCAGGTTAATCCCCAGGGGTTGGTGCCGGCTTTAGCTACAGCGGAAGGCACAATCACCCAGTCACTTGCGATCATTGAATACCTTGAAGACACTCACCCAGAATTGTCGCTGCTTCCAAGTAAGGCTATTGATCGCGCACATGTGCGGTCTATGGCTTATCAGATTGCCATGGAAATTCACCCGTTGAATAACCCTAGGGTAACCCAGTTTTTAACCTCAAAAATGGACGTGACGGAAGCTGAAAAATTGCACTGGTATCATCACTGGGTTGATGTGGGGTTTACTGCATTAGAGCGCCGCCTAACCTTATCTGAGAGTAATGGCCGGTTTTGTTTTGGCGATTCTGTGTCGCTGGCGGATATTTGTCTCATTCCGCAGGTTTATAATGCACTGCGCTTTAACTGCCCATTGCAGAATTATCCTACTATTTGCGCTATATACGACCATTGTCACCGAATACCCGCATTTGTGTCAGCTAGCCCTGAGACTCAGTCTGACTATCCCGCAGAATAAATCAGGTGTTAGCAACAATTTGGTCTAACTTAGCAGCACAGATAAAGTCATTGGTCGACAGGCCAGAGATTTCATGGGTCGTAAATTTCACTGAGCAATAACCCCAGCCAAAACCAATATCCGGGTGGTGCCCCTGTTGATCCCCAACCCATGCAATCAGATTTGCCATCTGCACGGCTCGGGCGAAACCCTTAAATTTAAACTCTCGAGAAATTTCTTTACCGTCTGATGATAATTGCCAGTCATTGTGTAATTCATCCATCATAGCATTTGCATCTTCTAAGCTCAGAGCTGGAATACCCCCCTGACAGGGTTCACAGTGACGGTTGCTAAGGTCGCAGGCTTGATTGTCGGTCATTTTAGTCATCCTCTATTATGCGGTTAATTCAGTTTTTTGCAGCGGCTCAAAGGTCATTTCATATAGCCCCAGAGTTCGTGCCTTTTTTATATCACCCAGTAAGTCTCTCTCTGCGACTTGAAGAAGATCGTCGATGTCGTCGATTACATAGTAAATAGGCTGATGGATGTCAATGCGATAGGGCGTCCGCAAAATATCAATAACATTAAATTCACGGCGTTCGGGGACTGGGCTATCAATACTATATATTAGCTCTGTGGGTGACGAATTAAGACCAGATCCAAGTGCCTTATAGGTACCATTTTGTTTAATCAGACCAAATTCTATGGTGAACCAGTATAGACGGATCAGCCAACTATAATCTGCGGGTTGTACCTGCAGTCCAATCTTGCCAATAGTCTCAGAGAAATGTGCAAAACTAGGGTCTGTGAGCAAAGGCGTATGCCCAAAAATTTCATGGAAAATATCGGGTTCTTTAATATAGTCAAAATCAGCCCGACTGCGAATAAATGATGCGGCTGGAAATATCTTCTCTGAGAGCATTTTGAAAAAACGACCAAAACTAATGAGTGCCGGCACAGGGGCCACCCTCCACCCGGTGAGAGGCTCAAGGCGACGACTAATTTCAGAGCATTGAGGGATTCTGTGGCCGGGCAAAGCTAGTTTTTCTAAACCATATAGATATTCATCTGCTGCATAGTGCTGGATATTGGCCTGTTGTTGATTAAATAGATCAGACCAAACGCTGTGCTCTTCTTCGCTGTAGTTGATAAATCCGTTGATGTCAGCTGTTTTGGCGCTGTAGTTAGTCTGTTTTGCCATTTCCGTATCCTTTCTTGTCAGGATATTATTGATCATATTTTCGGGTAATAGCTTGTGAAATTGTCTCTAAAGCGGTATTTTACGGACATATTTACCCAAATTAAGGTTAATAAGGACATTATTTACCATGACAAATTTAGATAATTATGATCGCAGTATCCTGCGAGTTTTGCAGGCAGATGGGAAAATTGGCAACCAAGATTTGGCTGAAAAGGTCAACCTTTCAAGTTCTCCCTGCTGGCGGCGGGTTAAAAAACTTGAGGATGCCGGTGTGATCGACAGTTATGTGGCCATGCTTAATCCAAAATCTCTAGGGTTGACGGCTATGGCCTATGTGCATATAGCACTACTGGATCATCGCCAGAAAACTATTGAAACATTAGACAACTTTGTTGCCACTCAGGAGCAGATTGTTGAGTGCTCCTCGATCACGGGGTCCAATGATTACCTTCTTAAGATTATTGAGGCAGATACGGAGAGTCTTGAGAAATTTATAATGCAGAGCCTGTTGCGGCTTGGAATTGTTCGCTCATCAACCACTAATTTAATTTTGCGTCAGAAAAAATATACGACAACCCTTCCTTTGTGAGCTAAGGGTTTTGCAAAAAGCGACTAAATGCCCTTGAGTACTTGATTAAAAGGCAGGGTATTTTAAACGACCTTAAATCGCCCTAAGACCACCATCTACCATAGTCCAATAAATTCCACTAAGATGCCTATAAATAGTTGGTATTTATGTTGGTACGTTTCGAGATAGCTCGTGAGAGTTCTAACAACGTGTCTTTACTGTGGCGCCTTATTAAGGAATACGACATTGGCCTTTAGTAACTTACTCGCACTGGTAGATGACATCGCGATCATTCTTGATGATGTTGCAGTTTTGTCAAAGGTGGCCGCGAAAAAAACCGCTGGCTTGCTAGGCGATGACTTAGCCCTAAATGCCGAGCAAGTGTCTGGGGTAAAAGCAGATCGAGAGCTACCCGTGGTTTGGGCGGTGGCGAAAGGCTCGTTTCTGAATAAACTTATATTAGTGCCCTCAGCTTTGCTAATAAGTGCCGTCGCCCCATGGTTAATCGCTGTATTGCTAGTGATGGGTGGTTTGTACCTGTGTTTTGAGGGCTTTGAAAAAATTTCCCACAAATGGCTTCATGATAAAGACGAACTGGAAGCACGGCATCAGGCAAAGCTAGCGGCTCTGGCCGATCAAAAAGTTGATATGGTCAAGCTTGAAAAAAATAAAATTAAAGGGGCCATCCGTACAGATTTTATCCTCTCCGCAGAGATAGTGGTTATCGTGCTGGGTACAGTACAAAGCGAACCTTTTCTCACACAGGTTATCGTCGTGTCTTTACTCGCGCTAGGGATCACCTTTGGGGTTTATGGATTAGTAGCCGGTATTGTTAAGTTGGATGATGTGGGCCTATACATGCTGAAAAAGTCTGTGTCGGGCTCATTCAATGACCTGCAACGCTTTGTTGGCCGCAGCTTATTAATTATTGCTCCACTGCTGATGAAGTTTTTGTCGATAGTTGGCACCGCCGCAATGTTCTTAGTCGGTGGTGGAATTCTGGTACATAGTATTGAAATAATACATCACGCAACTGATTCGCTAATGAGCGCACTTGGCGTTCCTCTTGAAGGGCTTGTTGCCGCATTAGTGCCAGTTTTGGTAGAGGGCACGGTCGGACTCATAGCGGGCGCATTGGTGCTAGCGGTAGTTGCGCTTGTAGCTAAAGTTTGGCCTTCAAAAAAATAGCTCTCAATGTTGCTGTAGCAATCTCACCATTGCCTGGGCTGGTGCTGAAAGAGCATGCCGACGGCGGGTAAATATACCAACCTGGCGCTCTATGCTAGGTCCTGAAATAGGACGGCAGACAGCACCCAGACTCTGCATTTGCTTGCCGCAAAGTGCTGGCACTAGCGCCACACCTACGCCTGCAGCGACCATGGCGCCTACCGTTGTCAATTGAAACGCTTCAAATATCTGCGGCGCTTTGCACTCTGACTTAGCAATCAGTTGGTCAACCCACAGCCGTGCGCTGGAGCCTCGGTTTAAGGCGACCAGTGGTTCTTTAAATAGATCGTTGACAGATATATTTTGCTTCGAGGCAAGCGGGTGATCGGCCGGTATAATAGCGATAAAGCGATCGGTAAACAGGGGTGAAAAATCGACTCCATCGAGTCTGTTTGGTTTAAACGTAATACCTAGTTCAACACGGCCTGACTGTACTGCGCTGATTACCTCTTCCATAATGATATCTTGCACGGTCAAGGTGATGTTCGAAAATTGCTGACCATAGTCGGTCAGCACCTTAGGTAGACAATTGCTGGCATAGGATGGCATGGCTGCAATTGTCAGCTTGCCGCGCTGCAGAGTAAACAGCTGGCGCAGATCTTCGAAGCCTTCGCCCCAGTCCGCCAGCAGGCGTTTAGCAACTGGCAAAAACTGCTGTCCTTCTGGAGTTAGTTCAACTGAACGCGTGGAACGGGCGAAAAGTAAACCGCCACTAGCTTGCTCAAGTTTTCTAATAGACACACTTAAGGCTGGCTGAGAGACATGCAAGCGCTCGCAGGCTTCGGCAAAGCTACCCACCTCAGCGATGGCGACAAAGCCGCGCAACTGTTTAATGGTTATAGTGCCATCGACGCTATTATTCATAATATAAATCTATTAATTATTTAATTTATACAATTTGAGTTAATTATAGGGCTCTGGCATTCTAGGTCAACCCATCTTGACTCTAAGAGATTCAACGAATGATCGACAACATCAAGCAACCACTCTGGCAACCGAGCGTTGGGCGTATTAATGCCAGTAACTTGAAGCGCTTTGGTGAGCAAATTGAGCACAAGCTTGGTTTAAGCTTTGACGACTATCAGCAACTGCATCGATGGTCAGTTGAGCAGCCCAAGCTTTTCTGGGAGCAGGTCTGGCAGTTTTCTGATATTCATGCATCGCGGGACTGGGACAGCGTGCTAAGCAATGGTGAAAAATTTCTGGGGGCTATTTGGTTCGAGGGCGCGCGACTCAATTATGCAGAAAACCTATTGCGCAATCGCAGTGACAAACTCGCTCTGATCTCACGACTTGAAAACGGCTCACGCAAAACCCTCAGCTATAGCCAGCTCTATCAGCAGGTATCTGAATGCGCTGCGGGACTGCGTCAACTGGGTGTCGTCAGTGGCGATCGGGTGGCTGGGTTTATGCCTAATATCCCCGAAACGATTGTTGCCATGTTGGCCACTGTCAGCATCGGTGCGATCTGGTCTTCTTGCTCACCAGACTTTGGTATCAATGGCGTCATGGATCGCTTTGGGCAGATTGAACCCAAGGTACTGTTTGGCTGTGATGGTTATTTTTATAACGGTAAAACCATCGACTCACTGCCGCGTATCGAGGAAATTTGTGGCAAGATTGATAGCATTGTTCAGGTGGTGGTGGTGCCGGTAGCCCGCGATACACCCTCTATAGATAGTATTTCCAATGGCGTTTTATTTGACGATTTTTTGTCGGTCCATCATGGTGCGGAATTGATTTTTGAGCAGCTACCGTTTAATCATCCGCTTTATATTATGTATTCTTCTGGCACTACTGGCGTACCTAAGTGCATTGTCCACAGTGCGGGCGGCACTTTGATTCAACATCTCAAAGAACAGCAGCTACACACTGACCTAAAGCCCGTCGACAGGCTGTTTTATTTCACTACTTGCGGATGGATGATGTGGAATTGGCTGGTCAGCGGACTGGCCTCGGAAGCAACTCTAGTGCTCTATGACGGATCGCCGTTTTACCCAGAGGCTAAGTCATTGATCGATATGGCTGAAGAGGAGCAAGTGAGTATATTTGGGATCAGCGCCAAATATATCAGCGCACTGGAAAAGGCTGGAGTGGTGCCGCGAGAGACCCATAAGTTGGAACATTTAAAAACGCTCCTCTCCACTGGATCGCCACTCTTGCATGAAAGCTTTCACTATGTCTATCGTGATATAAAAAGCGATCTCTGTCTTGCCTCTATTTCTGGCGGTACTGATATTATTTCCTGCTTTGTGCTTGGCAATCCTTGCATGCCAGTATGGGAAGGCGAGATTCAGTGTCATGGGCTTGGTATGGCAGTAGAGATATGGGATGACCATGGCAACTCAATCACCGAACAAAAAGGCGAGCTGGTGTGCAGTAAACCCTTCCCTAATGCACCAATCTATTTCTGGAATGACCCCGAAAATAAAAAGTACTTAAGCGCCTATTTTGAAACTTATCCCGGCATCTGGGCCCAGGGCGATTATGGTGAAATCACTGTGCACAATGGTGTGATCATTCATGGCCGCTCGGACGCAGTGCTGAATCCTGGTGGCGTCCGAATCGGCACCGCGGAAATTTACCGTCAGGTGGAGAAGCTCGATGATGTAGTTGACAGTATCTGTATTGGCCAGAACTGGGACAATGATGTGCGGGTGGTGTTATTTGTAGTTTTGCGCGCAGGGGTCGATCTCGACGATGAACTGCAGCAGACTATTCGCCAGACTATTCGCAGCGAGACTACACCGCGCCATGTGCCAGCAAAAATCATTGCTGTCAGCGACATTCCACGGACTATTAGCGGCAAAATAGTGGAGCTAGCCGTTCGCAAAGTAGTACATGGAGAAACGGTTACTAATACTGATGCTCTGGCCAATCCCGAGGCATTAGAGCAATTTAGAAATATTACTGAACTACTGCGCTAACATTTATAGCTGCTAGTAAAACCCTGTCAATCATGTCAAATAGGTTCCCATGTGCTACGGCCACCTCTGGGTAAGGCTTTCAAAGACAGTAGGGGAAAGTCCCGTGACAGAGCAAGAATGCTCTGGTGGCAAAAAGAATCACAGTTTCGGTGAGGCCTTATTCCTGCAGATCTAGATATAGCTACGGCAAGCACTTTGCCTATGGCCGGCGAAATGCTGGGCTATTCGAGCTCTGCACTGCTATGTTTTATTAGCCATTATCAGTTAAAACTAAGGTAATCATTGGCTTCTAAAAGTCACTGTACCGCGTGATAGAATGGAAAAACAAATTTAACTTATCCGCAAAGTCACCGGCACTTGGTCTCGGTTACTGCGGTCATGGCAGAATAATAAGAATGGATATCGAACATGGCTTATCACGAAATTGAGTTGGTCGATCACAGCGCACTTTCACCTTGGTTGCAAGGGCGCACCTTTGAAGATTTAAAAAGTGAATATGACAGCAAAGGCTATCTGGTTTTTGAAAATGTTATGCCAATCGATAAGGTTGAGTTTGTTCGCGAAGCACTGCAGCCTTATCTGAATAAGCTCGGGCGCAATAATTTTGAAGGGTTTAAGTCAAACCGTGTTTACGCATTACTGGCTAAGGCGCCCGAGGTGTTCTCAGATATGGCTACCCATCCACTGGTGTTGGCGTTTGCTGAAGCCGATTTGGGTGATAGCTGTTTACTGTCGTCCCTTCTGGCTGTTAACTTACAGCCGGGTGAAACTGCACAACCATGGCACCATGATGATTTCGATATTTTTGTGCCACGGCCACGGCCGGCCTATGGGTTGAGTGCTTTTTGGGCAATCGATGACACCACTGAAGAGAATGGCGCCACAGATATTATTCCTGGCAGTCACCTGTGGGGTGAGGGTCAGCACAAGGCGCCTTTGCCCGGTGATTTCCAAACTATTTCCAAGACAGCTTCTATGGACCCCAACGAAGATCCTCAGCCGCATCCAGATGCAGTCAAGATAACCTTGACTGCTGGATCGTTAATGATTGTCAAAGGTACATTGATTCATCGCGGTGGGGCCAACCAATCTAATGCTAATAGGCTGATTGTGACACCTCAGTACTGTGTGGGCTGGGCGCGGCAACTGGAGAATATGATGGCTGCTGTGCCGCGCTCGATTGTGGCAACGCTGCCTGAGCGCACCCGCCAGTTGATTGGCTACAATATCCATTCTGCATTTATGGGCTATGTGGATGGGGGGCATGCTGAGCGATTGCTCAAATTTCCTGATTGATCAAGGTGCCATGTAACAAAGGATGTAACAAAAGCCATTGTTAGCTCACCAAAATAGCGAAACTTTTAGGCGTCTTATTTAAGGTCGGTGTATACTAAAATCCATAAGAAGCCCTACATTGTTGGCCGTTTTTACCTCATCTAAGTATGCTCTTTTTACTAAACCTTTTTATAGATAGCGTGACTTATCAATGGATAATATATTTTTAAGATTGCTCAATGAAAAACAAACGTTGTTGATCGATGGAGCCACCGGCACTAACTTATTTGCATTAGGCTTACAGTCAGGTGACTCACCTGAGTTTTGGAATACCGACTTTCCAGAACGTGTTGCCTCCCAGTACCGATCGTTTATAGATGCTGGGTCAGATATTGTTTTAACCAATACCTTTGGTGGGAATAGCTATAGGTTGAAGCTGCATGATGCACAAGATCGTGTCACAGAGTTTAATCGTGCAGCAGCCCAAATTTTAGTCAAAGAGATTGCTGCTAGTGGCCGCGATGTCGTGGTGGCCGGCTCCATGGGGCCGACGGGTGAAATCTTTGCTCCAGCTGGGCTAATGACTATAGAAGAAGGTGAAATTGCGTTTGCAGAGCAAGCTATGGCGCTCAAGGAAGGGGGTGCAGACATTCTCTGGATCGAAACCCTATCTTCCCTTGAAGAGTGTCATGCTGCAGTGCGAGGAGCAAGTGTCACTGGGCTGCCTATCGTACTAACCCTGAGTATTGAGACGAATGGTCGAACCATGATGGGCATTACGCCATCTGATATTGTCCAGCTACAAACTGAGCTGTGTACTCCCTTAGCTGCCTATGGAACCAACTGTGGGCTTGGTGCTGCTGAGGTCATAGCCGCCATTATTAACATGCAGCAAGCGGCGGATATAGCTGGCGCAGAACCTATACTCGTTGCAAAAGGTAACTGTGGTATTCCCGAATGGGTTGATGGCGAAATTTGTTATAGCGGCACGCCAGAATTAATGGCCAACTATACCCGGATGGCGATGGACGCAGGTGCTCGAATCATCGGCGGTTGCTGTGGCACCTCTCCTGAACATGTTGCTGTTATGCGACATGCGATGGACACTTATAGCAAAGGCGGTACGCCAGATCTAGAGCGAATACAGTCAGAGTTAGGTGTTATTACTAGTGGAGCCCAAGCTCAAATGGCCGGAGACTTAAGTATTGCGGGTGGTGCTGCGGGACCAGGCCACAAATCGTCAGGCCGGGCAAGACGTCGCCAAAAATAAAATTGATAGATTAATAGAAAGGCTTTTTGTCGCTATATCAGTGATCGACTCATATCGTTGAGCGCGTGATTAAAGCTAGTGTCGTCATCGCCCGAAAGGGTTGGGGTTCTTCAACAACAGACAATCACAACATGATGCAAAAGGCAGTCGAGATATTAAATAGCCTGTATGGCTATGACAGTTTTCGCGGTCACCAGGCTGAGATTATTGAGCATGTTAGCGCCGGCAATAATGCCCTGGTGTTAATGCCCACCGGTGGAGGTAAATCCCTCTGCTATCAAATTCCGTCATTATTGCGTGACGGTGTGGGGATTATTATCTCGCCCTTAATCGCTCTGATGCAGGATCAAGTGGGAGCCATGCAACAACTTGGTGTCAAGGCGGCATTTTTAAATTCTACTCTGTCCCACAGTGACCAGAATAAGATTGAGCAAGAGCTCTTGTCGGGGCAGTTAGATTTACTGTATGTTGCTCCAGAAAGGTTAATACAGTCGTATACCCTCGACCTTTTAAGCCGCTGTCAGCTGGCACTGTTTGCTATTGATGAGGCCCATTGTGTATCCCAGTGGGGCCATGACTTTCGTGCCGACTACCTATCCCTAAGTTTGTTGAGCGAGCGCTTTCCAAATATACCGCGCATCGCGCTCACCGCCACAGCCGATATCCGCACCCGCAAAGAGATTATTGAGCGTCTGTCTCTCACTGAGGCCAATGCCTATATCAGCGGTTTTGACAGGCCCAATATTCGTTATGCTATTGCCAACAAAACCACCCCGAAAAAACAGCTATTGGCCTTTTTACAGCAGCGCAAACAGGAGGCCGGCATTGTCTATTGTTTGTCGCGTAAAAAAGTGGAAGACACAGCACGTTGGTTGAGTGACGAGGGCTTTACTGCCTTGCCCTACCATGCTGGGTTGCCAGCGCAATTACGGCAAACACACCAAAACCGCTTTTTACGTGAAGATGGGGTAATTATTGTTG
>Ga0209815_1000266_pt1 | contig 40642 bp, 36 predicted proteins | sample CoawatmetaG00DNA_FD_187507 | JGI IMG/M metagenome (GOLD analysis project Ga0209815, IMG submission 187507) | Marine microbial communities from the West Antarctic Peninsula - Coastal water metaG002-DNA (SPAdes) (version 2) | ecosystem: Environmental > Aquatic > Marine > Coastal ...
ATTCTTATCTGCATTGTATTTTTACCCATGTGCTGACTTTGCCGTTAGCCTTTTGCGGCGCTGGCGCAGCGGTGCTTCGTTAACTGCACCGGATAATGATCATCTACATAATCGTATTAACACCCTCTTTAAGGGTATTTTTAGATCAAAAAATATGGCGAACTCGGCAACAGGTTTGTCTATCGCACTGGGCAGTTCCGGTTTGGTTTTGTTTATTTATCTTGCCGATTACATTCCCCTCACCAGCAATCTTTGGCTTTGGGTGTTCGCGCTTCAAAGTGCTCTGTACGGCTTGATTTTCATGGGCATAGTAAAGCGCTAATAGTGGCAGAACTGGTTCACAGAACTCTAGCTTAAACTTGCAATTCTATTCACTTATGCTATCTTGTTCATCAAATGAACAGGCTCGGAGTCGTTTAGTTTGCTCGTTTTTGTGTTTTTCTTAAGGATCTGTCCTTACAGTGTCCTGCGGTAGCCTGCCTGAATTAATAAATTACTCGTTACATCCTTTATTATGACTAATCAAGAGCTCGAATATCGCACGCTCAAAATACTTGAGCAGCAACCCGATCTCACTCAGCGTCAGCTGGCTGAGGAGTTGGGCGTTAGCTTGGGCAAAACTCACTATTTGGTGAAGTCCCTCATTGATGTGGGCTGGGTTAAGTTAGATAATTTCCAGCGCTCAGGTAATAAGTGGGGTTACGCCTATTTATTGACCCCTATGGGTATTATTGAAAAGGCGGCAATCACCGCGCGATTTTTGGTCAGAAAGCAGCGTGAACATACTCAGCTTCAAGAAGAGATTACCCAATTACGAGAAGAAGTGCGCCAACAGCAAGATCTTAAATAATAAGTGAGTTTTCAAATGGCAACATACAATATTTATGGCATTGGCGCGGCGCTGGTGGACACCGAAGTTGAAGTATCTGATGCGTTTCTGGCCAGTGCCCAGATCGACAAGGGTATCATGACGCTGGTTGATGAGCCGCGACAGTCCGAATTACTTGCAGCTCTTGCCTCTGAAAACACCCACATGCGGCGCAAGTGTGGCGGTTCGGTGTGTAACTCAGTGGTTGCCGCTAGCAGCCTCGGCGCTAAAACCTTCTTCAGTGGTAAGGTGGCTGATGACAGTGACGGCCAGCTTTATATAAATGACCTGCAAGACGCGGGTGTCGACTTTCACGGTGCAGGTCAAGAGTCAGGCATCACCGGTAAGTGCCTGGTGATGGTGACGGACGATGCAGAGCGCACCATGAACACCTTCTTGGGTGCCAGTGAGGCCTTGTCCTCACGTGAGATTGACCAGGCAGCCTTGGTTGACTCAGAATGGTTTTACGTTGAGGGTTACTTGGTCACTGATGAGGCTCGAACACTGGCGACCAAGGCTGCGGTAGAGGCTGCTAAAGAGAACGGTGTTAAGGTAGCGATTAGTTTGTCAGACCCCTTCGTGGTGACAGTCTTTGGTGATGCGCTTCGTGAGGTCATAGGCGATGGTGTTGATCTTATTTTTTGCAATAAAGATGAGGCCATCGCCTTTACCGGCACCGAGTCGCTTGAGGCGGCCGCAGAGAGCCTTAAGCATTACACAAATACCTTTGCTATTACCGAAGGCGCGAATGGTGCCATTACCTTCGATGGTAATGCAATCAATCAATCTAGGGGTGTTGACGCGAAGGCGATCGATACCAATGGCGCTGGCGATATGTTCGCCGGCGCTTTTTTATATGCCATCACCTCGGGCAAAAGTTATGCATGGGCGGCAAGCCTGGCTAATGACTGTGCCGCAAGAGTCGTTGCTCAGTTTGGTCCGCGGCTTGAAGCATTAGAATTTGACGTTATAAAGGCAAAATTCGGGTTATAGTGTAGTTGTTAGTCGATAATGACTATTGGGCGATTACCGAAGGGTAAATTATGATAGCAAAAATTAAAAAAGCAGTTATCCCAGTGGCAGGACTTGGCACACGCATGCTGCCAGCGACCAAGGCGATCCCAAAAGAATTACTACCAGTCTATGACCGTCCCATTATCGAACACGTGGTCAAAGAGGCTATTGCAGCCGGCATTACTGAAATCATACTTGTCACAAGAAGCGGCAAAGAGGCGATCGAAAACCATTTCGATGCCCACTATGAGCTTGAGCACCGGCTAGAAAAAAAGGGTAAAGAGACCATTCTCGGCACGGTCAAAAATATTATACCCGCGGGTGTCACGGTGACCTCTGTCAGACAGAGTGATGCGCTGGGGCTTGGTCATGCGGTGCTCTGTGCCAAGCATCTATTAAATAGCGAGCCCTTTGCGGTTCTGCTGCCGGATGTTCTGGTGCTTGATAAAGAATCGCGAGCTAAAAATTATAGCTTTGCCGCAATGACTGATGCGTGGAATGAGACCGGTGTGGGTCAGGTCATGGTTGAGCGTGTTGGCTCAGGTGCGATTGAAAATTACGGTGTTGCTGACTTGGGTGGAGAGGCGAGTGAGCCCTTTAAAATTCTGGCTCTAAAGGGCTTGGTTGAGAAACCCAGCCCAAAGGATGCACCTTCTAATTTAGCCGTGCTGGGCCGGTATATTCTTCCCTCTAAAGTGTTAGACCTGCTTGAGATCACCGTTGCGGGTATTGGTGGTGAGATACAGCTCACCGATGCACTGGATGAGCTACTGAAGCTTGAGGGGTTAAATGCCTTTGAGACCGACGCAGATATCTTTGACTGTGGCAATAAGCAGGGTTACCTAAGTGCAAATTTAGCGGTGGGTATGCGTGATCCTGATACCAGGCAGTATATCAAGGCCCTTATTGAAAAGAGTGGTTGGTAGAGTTTGATAAAGGCTATTATTAAAGATCAGAGATATAAGATAACAGTCGTAGGTTCAGGCTATGTGGGCATGTCTTTGGCTGTGCTATTGGCTCAAAATAATGATGTTACCGTGCTTGATATAGATAATGAGCGTGTGGTTAAAATCAATACTGGCAAGACCACGATTGCGGATGCTGAAGTCGAGTTTTTCTTATCTGAAAAAGAGTTGAGCCTCCATGCTACAGGCAACGCGGAGCTAGCCTTTAAAGGGGCCAACTTTGTTATTGTGGCAACACCAACAAATTATGACGTTGAAACTAATAAGTTTGACACAGGCTCGGTGGACTCAGTAGTTGAGAGTGCCCTAAATGCTAATGCGGACTGTCTCGTTGTTATTAAATCGACGATACCTGTGGGCCATACTAAGTTGCTTCAGGAGATACATGGGACGCAGCGTGTTATTTTTTCCCCTGAGTTTTTGCGTGAGGGCAGGGCGCTCTATGATAATCTGTACCCATCACGAATTATTGTCGGCAGTCAGTGCGAGGCTAGCAGGACCTTTGCAGGCCTATTGGCAGGGGCTGCTGAAAAGCAAGAAGTTGAGACTTTGTTTGTAAAATCAACCGAGGCGGAGTCCATCAAGCTCTTTGCTAACACCTATTTGGCAATGCGGGTATCGTTTTTTAATGAGCTTGACTCCTACGCCTTAGCTAATGGGCTCGACACCAGGAGTATTATTGAGGGTGTTAGCCTCGATGAGCGCATTGGTAGTGACTATAACAACCCTTCATTCGGTTATGGTGGTTACTGTCTGCCTAAAGATACCAAGCAGTTACTTGCTAACTATAATACCGTACCCCAGACCTTGATCCAAGCGATCGTGTCCTCAAATGGCGCGCGTAAGGATTTTATCGCAGAAGAAATTTTAAAGCGAAAGCCTTCGGTGGTTGGGTTTTATAGGCTTGTCATGAAGCAGGGGAGTGATAACTTCAGGTCCTCCGCTATCCAGGGAATCATGAAGCGTGTGAAAGCTAAGGGTGTCGAGGTTGTGGTATATGAGCCGGAACTCAGTGAGAGTAGCTTTTTTGGATCAGCAGTATTGGGAAATATTAACGAATTTATTTTGAAGTCAGATGTGATTGTGGCAAATAGGGTTTCAGTCGATTTAAGGGGTGTTGAACATAAAGTATTTAGCCGTGATATTTTTGGAGAAAATTAGGTAATGAAGAAGATTCTCGTTACTGGTTCTGCAGGATTTATAGGATTCCACTTGACTAAAGGTTTACTTGATTTGGGTTTCGACGTTGTGGGCATTGATAATCTTAATGATTATTATGAGCCCCAATTGAAGTTTGATAGGTTAGAGAATCTAAATGCTTTTGTGTCAGAGAGAAATTTAGCACAATCATACCAGTTTACTAAGTTGGATATTTCAGACGAATCTGCGCTTAATAGCTTATTTCATCAGCATGACTTTGACATAGTGGTGAATTTAGCCGCCCAAGCTGGCGTGCGCTATTCATTGGAAAACCCAAAAGCATATATCGTCTCCAATCTAGTCGGTTACGCAAATATTCTAGAATGTTGTCGTCATGCGAACATTGAGCACTTTATATTTGCTAGCTCGAGCTCTGTTTATGGTATGAATACCAAGCAACCCTTTAGTACTTCTGATAATACTGATTTCCCTATTAGCCTTTATGCGGCAACAAAAAAATCCAATGAGTTGTTGGCTCACTCATATAGTCATTTGTATCAAATACCCTGCACGGGTCTTCGGTTCTTTACAGTTTATGGTCCCTATGGCAGGCCAGACATGGCATATTATAGCTTCACGAAAGCCATTCATGAAGGGAAGTCGATTGATATTTTTAATCACGGAAATATGAAGCGTGATTTCACATATATTGACGATATTGTGGATGGGATTTTGAAGGTAGTTAGAAAAGTTCCGGAGCCAATCGAGAGAACATCGACTGGTGCAATTGCGCCATTTAGAGTGTTCAATATTGGAAACAATAAACCCGTATCTTTGAATCGCTTTATAGAGGCGATAGAGGCGGCCATGTCAAAGAAAGCAGTGAAAAATATGCTTCCTATGCAGCCCGGCGATGTTCCTTTGACCTATGCTGACATTAAGGACCTCGTCGATGAGTATGGTTTTCAGCCCAGCACGTCTATTGAGCAAGGGATTTCAAAGTTTGTAGATTGGTATTTAAAAAGTAACTCCTTTCAACCACAGCAATCTAATTGATTTTACGTAGGATGGTAGCATGTTAAGTAATAGTACTATTTTAATAACAGGTGGGACAGGCTCTTTTGGTCATACATTTATCCCGATGACATTAAAAAAATATAATCCTAAAAAAATTATAATTTTTTCTAGAGATGAGATGAAACAATGGGAAATGGCTAAACTTTTTACCAATGATGCTCGTGTTAGGTTTTTTATTGGCGATGTTAGGGATCGTGAAAGACTATATCGAGCGTTATCTGGCGTTGATTATGTGGTGCATGCTGCCGCGACTAAAATCGTGCCAACCGCGGAATACAACCCATTTGAATGTGTGAAGACTAATATTAATGGTGCTATGAACGTGATCGATGCCTGCATAGATTGCAATGTTAAGGGTGTAGTAGCCCTATCTACAGATAAGGCTAGTAGCCCTATTAATCTTTACGGTGCTACAAAATTGGCATCAGATAAGTTATTTGTCTCTGGAAATTCTTATTCAGGGGAGCATGGCTCGAAATTTTCAGTCGTCAGGTATGGCAATGTAATGGGATCGCGTGGATCAGTAATTCCATTTTTTGAGCAGATAAAGGATAGCGGTTCTGTTCCTATTACTGATTCTAGAATGACACGTTTTATGATTTCATTAGAACAGGGTGTAGAGCTTGTTTGGCATGCCTTCGATGATATGGTGGGTGGTGAAATTTACGTAAAAAAGATTCCATCTATGAAGGTTACTGAGTTAGCGTCAACCGTTGCGCCTGATGCGGAGCAGAAAATTATAGGGATTAGGCCTGGAGAAAAGCTGCATGAGCAAATGATAGGTGTGGAGGATGCTCCTTCAACTTATGAATACACTGATTACTTTAAAATTCTACCTGTGATTAATGATTGGAGTAATGATCCTGAGAGAATAAAAGGTGGTAAAAGAGTGGAGTTAGGGTTTACCTACAATAGTGAGTCCAATGACGATTGGATGAGCAAGGAAGATTTACGCGTCTGGTTACAGTCTAATAAAAGTACAATAGGGAAAATTTAAGGATGATCCCTTATGGCCGGCAAGAAATCACTCAGGCTGATATCAAAGCTGTCGTAGATGTCCTTGAGTCAGACTTTTTGACCCAAGGTCCGATGGTGCCAGCATTCGAAAAAGAATTGATTGCTCATTCGGGTGTAAAGCATGCACTTGCAATGAACAGCGCCACATCAGCACTTCATGTAGCATGTTTGGCATTGGGTTTAGGTGCAGGTGACTGGTTGTGGACATCACCAGTTACGTTCGTTGCTTCTGCAAATGCTGGGTTGTATTGTGGAGCTAAGATTGATTTTGTGGACATAGATTCTAGTACCTACAATATGTGTCCAAAAAAATTGAAGATTAAGTTGGCTGAGGCACGGATAAGTGGGACGTTGCCAAAGATCTTGATTCCTGTCCATCTTTCCGGTCAGCCTTGTGATATGAGGTCTATTCAACGTCTATGTGTCGAATATGGCGTTAGGATTATTGAAGACGCATCTCATGCTATTGGAGGATCATATTTAGGCAAGGCAATAGGCAGTTGTGAATACTCGGATATTACCGTTTTTAGTTTCCACCCTGTAAAAATTATTACTACGGGGGAGGGGGGTGCGGCTCTTACTAATGATGACCAGCTCGCTGAGAGAATAGCTCTCTTCCGAGGCCATGGGATTACCAGAAATCAAAACATGATGACAGAGCCATCGCATGGACCGTGGTATTATCAGCAGATTGAACTAGGTTTTAATTTTCGGATGACAGATGTTCAGGCGGCGCTCGGTATCTCTCAAATGGCGCGGCTTAATTATTTTGTAGCGCAACGTCACAGAATCGCTCATCGTTACGATCGCTTGCTAGAAACCTTACCTCTAAAAGTTCCTTTCCAGTTAAACGATACATATTCTGGATTTCACCTCTATATCATTAGATTAGATATGAGAGTGCTTTCGGTATCTCATAAGCAGGTATTTGAGGGGTTAAGAGCAAAGGGTATTGGTGTTAATCTCCATTACATTCCCGTTCATCTGCAGCCTTTCTATCAGGCTATGGGCTTTCGTCCGGGAGATTTCCCGGAGTCTGAAAAATACTACTCCGAAGCAATCAGTTTACCTTTGTATCCTGGCTTGTCAGAAAAAGATCAAGATCGGGTGGTTAAAGTTATTCAGTCTTTGGTGATATAAATATGAAGTTAGCTCTCGGTACTGTTCAATTTGGCTTGGATTATGGTGTCGCAAATCAAAATGGGCAGATAACAATAAAAGAAGCTAGTAAGATTTTAGAGTATGCGAAGAAAAAGAATATTGAAACTCTGGACACAGCATCGTTATACGGTAATAGCGAAACAATTTTAGGAAAGATTGGTGTTAAGGATTACCAAGTTATTACCAAAACTATCCCGCTTAGAAAGAGTGTCGATGAGGTTTTAGATAATTTTTATAAGTCTTTAGAAAATCTCGGAATAAATCATGTTGAAGGGTTATTGATTCATGACGTTAACGACATTAAAAACAAAGACTTCGATCAACTATTGAGTAAATTACAAGCGCTAAAGAACGAAGGCTTAATTGATAAAATTGGTTTCTCAACTTATACGCCAGAACAGATTGATTTTTTACTGGCCAATTTCGAGTTTGATTTAATACAAGTACCTCTAAATGTTTTTGATACACGCCTTATTGAGGGGGGACAATTAAGGGCCTTAAAGGATAATGGTGTAGAAGTTCACTCTAGGAGCGTATTTTTGCAGGGCTTGTTGGTAAATTTCCATAATCTTCCAGAATACTTTCTACCTTGGCAAAGGCGATTTAACGAATATCAGCTAATGGTAAGTGAGAGCAACTTGTCGTTATTGGAATATGCAGTTAATTTTGTATTAAATATTCATGAGATAGACAAAGTTTTAGTGGGTGTAAATAGCGAGCTTCAGTTGAAAGAAATAGTCCGAGCAGTAAAAGGATGTAGTAATCTAGAGGCTTTCTCTATTTATGATTTAACCTTAATAGACCCAAGTTTGTGGAAAACATGATTTTAGCAATACTTCAAGCTCGCTATTCTTCTTCAAGACTGCCAAAAAAGGTTTTAAAGAAGATCTTAGGTAAACCAATGTTGCTACATCAAGTAGAAAGACTGCAACAGTCTAAAATGATTGATAAGTTAGTTGTAGCAACCTCGGTGAGCAGATCAGACAATATTATTGAAAAAATGTGTTTAGATAACAATATTGGTCTCTTTAGAGGCAATCTAGATAATGTACTAGACCGATTTTATCAATGTGCAAGGTCTTACCATCCAGATTATGTTGTTCGTTTAACGGGTGATTGTCCGTTAATTGACTGGCAGGTAGTAGACAAAACTATTCAATACTTTTTTAACGGAGGATTCGACTTTGTTGAAACATCTGTAAAATTTCCAGATGGATTAGATGTGGAAATAATGTCGATGTCAGCCTTGGAAAGAGCATGGTCTGGAGCAACGTTACCGTCCGAAAAAGAACACGTTACTCAGTTCATTGTGAATAGACCCGAATGTTTTCATAATGGAGTATTTGAGCCAATTAATGATTTATCTCATCTTCGTTGGACGGTTGACGAGCCTGAAGATTATGATTTTGTAAAAAAGGTATATCACTCTTTATATGAAAAAAATCCATTATTTGTCATGAAGGATATATTGAATTTGTTAGATAGTGAACCAGAATTAATGGACATTAATAGTAGCTTCATAAGAAATGAAGGCTTGGAAAAATCATTGGTCGAAGACAAAGGATTTATAAAAAATGTATAAAAAATCAGAGCAGCTATTGGATAGAGCTCTTAATTCTATTCCTCTAGCATCGCAGACTTTTAGTAAAAGCTTGTCACATTATCCTAGAGGCGTTTCTCCGTTCTTTATAGAAAAAGGGAATGGTTCAAAAGTATGGGACGTAGATGGTAATAAATATACTGATTTTGTATGTTCTCTTGCCGCAGTTACCCTAGGTTACTGTGATCAGGATATTGATAGGGCAGTAATAAAGCAAATGAAAAATGGAGTAACGTTTACTTTACCTCATGTTCTAGAAATGGAAGTGGCTGAGAAGTTAATTGAAATTATTCCATGTGCTGAAAAGGTTAGATTTGCTAAAAATGGCACGGACGCTACAACTGCATCAATTAGAATTGCTAGGGCCTATACTGGTAAAGAGCATATTGCAGTTTGTGGTTATCATGGTTGGCAAGACTGGTATATCGGTTCAACTACTAGAGATCTTGGAGTGCCTGGTTGCGTAAAAGCGCTAACGCATAAGTTTCAATATAATAATATTGACTCATTAGAGGCGATTTTCCAAGAACAAGAGTTAGCTTGCGTCATTATGGAGCCTATGAATGCGGAATATCCAATAGATAACTTTTTAGGAAAAGTAAAAGAGCTAACTCATAAGAATAATGCGTTACTCATTTTCGATGAGACTATTACCGGATTTCGTTATTCCTTGGGTGGGGCTCAGGAACTGTTTAATGTCATTCCAGACTTAGCAACCTTTGGTAAAGGTATGGCAAATGGATATCCCCTGTCTGCTGTTGTAGGAAATAACAAAGTTATGAAGTTAGTGGAAGATATTTTCTTTTCAGGAACTTTTGGAGGAGAAACTCTTTCGCTTGCTGCTGCAAGTGCAGTGATCGATAAGTATAAAAAGTGTCAGGTAGTGGAACATTTAATTGAAGTTGGTACTTATTTGCTAGAAGGGTTAAATAGATTGATTAATGAAAATGGTTTGGCTGATATTGTTTCGGTATCTGGTCATCCGTCTTGGAGCTTTCTCAATATTAAAGCAAGTCAAAAATACAGTTCTTTTGAGATAAATACTTTTTTCTTACAAGAAATGTTTAAAAGAGGAAAGTTAACTTTAGGCACACATAATTTATGTTACTCTCATAATAAAACTGAAGTAAAAGAGTTGTTGAAGACATACGCAGATGTTTTCCTCATAATTAAGAGTAATATCGAGCATCACACTTTGCTAGATAACTTAGATTGCGATGCTTTACAGCCTTTATTTAAAACCAGATAGAACTCTAGCTGGAACAAAGAAATGATTTAATGTGTTTCTTGAGGTAACTAGATTATCTCAACTTTCAGAAGGTTAATTGCCTCTATATTTTGAAGTAGTTAATAATCATTTACGGAAATTGGTGGCTATAAAAATGATAAAGGAGTGGCTCCTAAATTACTGCAAATGTGAAGATAAAAAAATTAACTGTTCTGACCGAAGCGGGTAAGCAATTTGGCTTTGGACATATCTCAAGATGTCTCTCTATTTGTAGATATTTTAAAGATGAGAGTATATCTATAGATTTTATTATTGATGGGGATGACAGCGTCTTATCGCTATTAGATGATCAATCTTTTGTTTTAATGCAGTGGCTAAATAATAGATCTATATTGCAGAAATTAGAAGCAAGCTCCTTCATTTTGATAGATTCTTTAAGAATATCAGATGATCAAATTAGAGATATTGAAAAATTAGATGCTAAAATTATCTATATTGATGATGAAAAGAGACGAAATGTTTTGGACTCCGGCTTTGTTTTAGATTGGACAGTTTTAGCCGACAAAAAAAAATATTTCACACCAAAAAAAGAAGGAATTACATATCTTTTAGGTAGTAAATACACGCCTCTTAGAGAGCCGTTTAAAATCAACCATAGAAAAGTTATATCAAAAAAAATAAAGACTGCTTTTATTTCCTTTGGAGGCTCGGATGTAAGAAATTTGACTCCAATAGTGTTGTCAACTTTATGTAAGAATTTCCCAAACCTCAAAAAAAATATTATTGTTGGACCCGGTTTTGAAAATACTCAGGCCATCAAATCAGAGGTAGACAAAAATACTACATTAATTTTAAATGCTAGCGCAACGGAAATGTCTTCCTTGATGCAGCAAAGTGATATTGCGATTTCTAGTGGAGGACAAACTTTATACGAACTAGCTTGTTTAGGGGTACCTACGGTTGCAGTATTATTAGTGGAAAACGCTAGAGAAGACACTGAAGGTTGGGCAGAAGTTGGCGCCATTGATTATATTGGTGATTTTGATGATGGAGATCTGATGCAAAAGTTAGTGAGATCGATAAAATCACTGAAAGACCCGGTTAAACGGCAGAATATGAAATCCTCCGCCGATCGATTTATTGGTTTTAATGGAGGCAGGCTTATAGTAGATGCCATTTTGAATAAATAAAATGATATTGTTTAGAGATAGAGCAACGACCGTATTATTTGAAGTTCTGTCAACTCTGGATAAGAATTCCAAGTTTTTGTTACCTCTCAATATTTGCCCGATCGTTCCAGAAACTTTCCTAAAGGCTGATATAAAATTCGATTTTATTGATATCAATCTTAATACTTTATGTATGGATGAGGTTTTAGCTCTAGAAGCTATAAAAAATGATAGCTCGATAAGTGGGATCTTATTTGTTAAGACCTTTGGGATTGACTTAGAAAGTGAGGCCTTTTTTCAAGAGGTAAAAAATATTAATCCAGATATTTTTATCATAGATGACAAATGCCCTTCCATACAGAATTTTAATTTTGATAATTCTTTTGCCTCTTTGACGCTCTTTAGTTCTGGTTACTCCAAGTATGTAGATATGGGATATGGTGGGTTTGGTTTACTGCGAGGGCCGCTACTTAAAGAGATCTTTCAAGATAATAGTGAGGACAGGGATTTCTTAGACTATCGAATAGCAGTCGAAAAAGAAATCTCCTTGATGAGAAAGCATAAGGCTGAGCTAAATAGTATCTATAGAAAAGGAATTCCCTCTTACTTGCATTTAGGTAGTGACTTTGAAAATTGGAGGTTCTCAATTTTGATTGACAAAAAAGATGAGTTGCTAAAAAAAATCTTTGAGGAAGATGATTTATTTGCAAGTAGTCACTACGCGCCGAGCCATTATCAATGTTCAGATAATTCAGGCGAAAGTTCAAATGCTCATTTTATCTCATTAAAAATTGTAAACCTTTTTAATGATTTTAGATTTAGTACTGAAAAAGCGCACAGAGTAGTAAAAATTATTAATAGCTTTATAACTGATAATGCTAAAACTGATACTTAAATATTATCCTTATAAGAAGAACTTTTATGGTTATCAAATCTGAGGCATGTGCAATAATGCAGCCAACATACTTACCTTGGCTGGGTTATTTCGATTTAATATCTAGTGTAGAAGATTTTCTTTTTTTAGACGATGTAAAGTTTAATAAAAGTTCATATCACCATCAAAATAAAATCCTGAGCTCTAATGGAGATCTTCTTTTAAGCGTCCCAACGCGCGCTGTGAAAGGTAGAATGGAAACTATGATTAATGATGTTGAGATAGTTCATAATAGAAAATGGCAAATAAAACACTTAAGATCTATTGAGCAGTCTTATAAGAAAGCACCATTTTATGACGATATATATCACCACATCGAAGGTATTCTGTTAACTGACATACAAAAATTGAGTGAGCTAAATATCAAAATTATTAAATTAATTTCATCAATGTTGTCTTTAAATACCAATTTTCATAAATCAAGCGAGCTGGAAGATTTAACCAAAGATAGAGTCCAAAGGTTAATTGATTTTTGTAAAATAAAAAACGCTAACTATTATTATTCACCTAATGGCTCATTAGATTATCTAGACACAGCAGACAATAGAGAATTGTTTAAGAATGCTGATATTACGGTCTATTTTCAAAGATTTGAGCTAATTCCTTATCTCCAAAAGCAAAAGGAATTTGTCCCATACATGAGTATTCTTGATGCGTTAATGAACTGTGGAATTGAGGGAACTAAAGACCTTCTTATAAGAGGTAGACAAATGTCTATATTAAAATGAAAAAAAAATTAGAAATAAATAATCGTATTATCTCGAATGATCAGTCTCCGTATATTATTGCAGAGCTATCTGCAAATCATAATGGAGATATTGAACGTGCCTTTCAAAGTATAAAAGCTGCCAAGGATTCAGGTGCTGATGCAGTTAAGATTCAGACCTATACTGCAGATACGATGACTATCAAGAGCGATAGGGAAGAGTTTCAAATAAAAGGGGGGCTTTGGGATGGTTACGATTTATATAGCCTCTATAAGTGGGCAGAAACTCCGTATGACTGGCATAAACCTTTATTCGATTACGCAAAAGAAGTTGGTATTACTATTTTTAGCTCTCCTTTTGATGAAACAGCAGTAGACCTTTTGCAAAGTTTAGATGCACCAGCTTATAAAATCGCTTCTTTTGAAATGACGGATTTACCATTGGTCAAGCGAGTAGCCCAAACCAAAAAGCCAATGATTATTTCAACTGGCATGGCCAATCTCGATGAGATTAATGAAGTAGTTGATGTTGCGAGAGAAAACGGGTGTAAGGACTTGGTTTTACTGCATTGCATTAGCTCTTATCCTGCGCCCGCTAATCAGTCTAATCTAAGAACGATTCCAGATTTAGCTAATCGCTTCAACGTTTTGTCTGGATTATCTGATCACAGTATGGGTACAACCGTCGCAGTAGCGAGTGTAGTACTTGGAGCATGTGTTATTGAGAAACATTTTACTCTTAGCCGAGCAGATAAGGGTCCTGATAGTGATTTTTCACTAGAGCCTCACGAGTTAAAGAAACTATGTGAAGAGACTAAAGTGGCTCATCAATCTTTGGGAATTGCAGGTTTTGAAGTCAAGGAATCAGAGTTGTCTGGCTTACAATTTCGTCGTTCACTTTATTCCGTGAAAGATATTAAAAAGGGAGAAAAATTTACAAGGGAAAATGTTCGCTCCATACGCCCTAGCCTGGGATTGCTGCCAAAATTTTTTGATAATATACTAGGGACTCTTGCCCCAGAAGACATCCTAAGTGGTACGCCCCTGAATAACGTAAACTCCGGTTTGAATTTTAAAAATAACACTAATTAACTATTGGTAGAAGGTATGGTCCGGAAAGATGTATGTATATTAGATTATGGCAGTGGCAATGTTGGATCTGTGTTTAATCTGTTAAAACATTTAAAGACTAATGTTGTTGTCTCTAACGAAAAGAAAATAATCGAGAACTCTACGCATTTAATTTTGCCAGGCGTAGGCTCATTTGGGTCTGCCATGGAAAAAATTAGGTCTAAACTACCCTTAGATGTTATCGAAAATCAGGTTATCAATAAAAACAAACCATTTTTAGGAATCTGTGTTGGCATGCAAGTTCTAGCGGGCTATGGACTTGAATTTGGAAAGCATTCCGGCCTGGGATGGATAGATGGAGTCGTTGATTTGATCCAATCTGGTGAAAATCCGTTGCCTCATATCGGGTGGAATAACGTGGATTCAATTTGTGAGTCAAAACTTATGGATGGGTTGGAAACGATAAATGATTTCTACTTTGTAAATAGTTATTGTTTTAAGGCAAAAGATAAAGGTAATGTTCTGGCTGAAACAGAATACCATGAGAAATTTGCTTCGGTTATTGGTAAGGATAATATTCTGGGAGTTCAATTCCATCCAGAAAAAAGCCAAGGTGCAGGGCAAAAAATAATCACAAATTTCTTGGAATACTGATGAAAAAAAATCGTGTGATACCAGTTTTATTATTGAAGAATGGATGGTTGGTGCAAAGCAGAGAGTTCTCCAGACATCAAAATCTAGGTAATCCTATTGATGCTGTAAAAAGACTAAGTAAGTGGGCTTCGGATGAGTTGATATATTTAGATATTTCACGTGACGATGTTTATGACATTAAAAGAGATGACCAAGGATATGACAATATAAATTCTTTTTTGGGGATTATTGAGGCCGTTTCTAAGGAAGTTTTTATGCCTATGACAATAGGTGGGAAAATAAAGAATCTTCATGATATTGAAAAAAGATTGTTATTAGGTGCAGATAAAATTTCAATAAACACGGAAGCATACAAAGAGAATAAATTGATTGAGAATGCCGCAAAAGAATTTGGCTCTCAGTGCATCGTAGTATCAATGGATGTTAAAAAAACGTTACAAGGAAACAGGGTCTTCACAAATTTTGGTACTAAGGATACAGGGCATGACCCATCATATTGGAGCAGGCGATTGGAAGACTCTGGTGCAGGTGAGATTTTGTTAAATTCAATAGATTTAGATGGGACTGGAAGAGGCTACGATATTGAACTAATTGATCAGATATCGTCACAATGTAGATGCCCTATAATTGCGCTCGGAGGAGTTGGCGATTGGAGTCACTTTAAAGAAGCCCTTGATAAGACGAATGTTGATTCAGTCGCGGCAGCTAACATTTTTCAATATACAGATCAAAGTGTCTACCTGGCTAAGAAATATTTAGCTAAGAATGATTGTAACGTGCGAAAACCCGATTTATTAAAAATATAAGGACAATAGAATATGGTAAAGGAAATGAGATATTGCAAGAATTGTGTTTATCCTTTCGCTACAGTTAATTTACATGTTGATGACGATGGAGTCTGTTCTAGTTGCAAGACATTTGAAGCTTTTGAGAAAATCCCAGCTGAGTTTTGGGATAAGAGAAAGCAGCGACTAATAGATCTTGTCAAAGAGACGTCCGACGGTAATGAATCTGAATATGACTGTTTAATACCAGTAAGCGGCGGTAAAGACAGTTACTACCAAACGCATGTCATCACCAAAGAGCTAGGATTAAAACCGCTTTTAATGACCTATCATGGAAATAATTTCCTACCAGAAGCTGATTATAATCGAGATAGGATGAGGGAAGTCTTTGATGCAGATCATATTGTTTGGGGGCCTAATATCGAGGTTTTAAAAAAACTAAATCGATTAGGTTTCAAAAAAATGGGAGATATGAATTGGCAAAATCACTGTGGTATATTTTCATCACCAATTCAAATAGCAGCAAAGTTTAAGATTCCGCTGATTATCTGGGGTGAAATTAATTGGGATATATCAGGAATGTTTGATCCCGATGATTTCATGGAGTTCAGTGCCAGAGTGAGACATGAGCATGATCTTAGAGGTTATGAGTGGAATAACTTCGTTGGGGATAAAGAAGATAAACTAATTGAAAAAGATATGATTTGGGCAAAGTATCCGTCCGATGAAGAAATTTTAGAGGTCGGAATCAGAGGGTTATATATTGGCAATTTCTTCAAGTGGGACCCTAATGAACACACCAAGATGATGAAGGATATGTATGGATGGCAAGAAGCTAGGCAGCCATTCGAAAGAACCTATCGCCTCATGTCAAATTTAGATGATCGATATGAAAATGGCATTCATGATCTTATGAAATTTATTAAATTTGGCTATGGCCGATGCTCTGATCATGCCTCTAAGGATATTAGAACGGGGTATATGACCAGAGAGGAAGGAGTAGAGGCTGTCAGGAAATATGATGCTGTCGTCTCAAGCGATTTACATTATTGGCTTAATTATGTAGACATGACTGAAGACGAGTGGTGGTCGATTGCTGATACGTTTCGTGATCCGAGAGTTTGGTGGATTGAAGATGGAATGTGGTGGAAGCACAACATATGGGGAAGTCCTTGTTCATATGGAAATGTCCATTTAAACAAAGATCAAATAAGCTCATTTAATGAAAGACAGAAGAAAATTGCATAACAAGCGTTGCTTTTAAAGCAAAGGATGTAACTCAGCATCCTTTTTCATTCGTTCAATAAAGAAACTAGAGATAAAGAATTAAAATGAAAAGATCTATTCCTTTTAGTACAAAGCAAGAAATCAATAGGCTAAGCAAAGATAAAAAAATTATTCTTTTTGGCGCTGGTAATATAGCTGAAAAAACGACGAGAATGATTCCGCCTAATAAACTTGATTCAATTGTCGATAACTCAACCAATCTCTCTGGTGAGGTCCAATTTGGTGTTGAAGTAAGGTCGCCCCAATTTTTAGAAACAGTGGATAGGGGAGGTGTATTGATTATTATTACAACGACATCTTTCTCCGATGTTTCGAAGCAATTAGAAGGTTTGGGCTTTATTCCTTCAATAGATTTCATAGTTAGTCCTGTGTTAAATGATCTCAGGATTATTGATGAATTGGAATCTATTGAAACCTCGCTTATATTTTCTAGCGGTGCTCCAAAGCAAGATTCTTCGGAATATGGTGGTGGGATTTACCAATTAACTGTGAATGGAGATGAATGGAAGCACGAAAAGAAGATTGATGGTAATTGTTATGGGATGGTTAAATACAATGGAAACTTTGTAGCTTTAGATACCGATAGAGGAATATTTGAATTTGATAAAGATTTTAATATTTTGAGGCAGGCTAAAATGCCACCTGGAAGTAGAGCGCATGGCATTGATTTTTCCGAAGAAAAACAAATCTTTTTCGTTAATTGCTCATATTTAGACACTGTTTTATTTGTCGATACTGACTTTGAAATAGTTGACGAAGTGCGTATTTCAAATAAACAAAAAAAATATGGGCATCCCGCGCATCACTCTAATGATTGTTGTATTTGGGGTGATAGCCTATTTGTTTCTATGTTTTCAGAAACAGGCAACTGGAAGTTGGATGTATTTGATGGAGCGGTACTTGAATTTGATATAGCGACTAAAAACTTAGTTGGTGCTGTTGTTAGGGATTTATGGATGCCTCATAACATAAAAGTAATAGATGGAGGACTGACTCTTTTAGATTCATTAAAAGGTCATTTGCTAACTAATAACATGCAAGTATGTGGTGACTTTCCGGCGTTCACAAGAGGCTTGGATTACGACGGGCAATATTATTTCATCGGCCAAAGTAGAAATAGGAATTACTCAAAAAACATAGGGTTAAGTAAAAATATTTCTATTGATGCAGGAATTATAGTATTTGATATTCAAACTAAAGCGTCTAGATTTCTACAGCTCCCACCAAAAATTTCAGAAATTCACAGTATTGTTCTCCTGTAGCAGAAGTTTTTAGACATTGTAATGTCGTTCGATTTATTTCAAGGTGAATAGTTAGCTTCACTAAAAACCTACTAAATAAACAATAGGTCTATATGGAAATTGTTACGAGTGATAGCGAGTTGTTTTGGGTATATTGGCAAAATATTTTAGAAACAGTCGATTACCAACATCCGGCATTCTCTAGTGTTGGATTAGACTTTTACAAAGAAACACTTTTTTCTGACTCAACCGTGCTCAATAAGTCATTTATTGTTGCGAATAATGGTGTTGCAATTATTGGCGTAATTTTATCAATAAATAATCAGTATTCTCGTGCAAGACTTAGCGGATATGGGCGCGGTATAAATTACATGGAAAACAGCAACGGTAATTGTGGTGGTATTAAGGCGGCTAGAAAGACGTTTAGAAAAAACTTTGAATCTATAATGACTGAGAATCAAATTAAATCGTTATTTTTAACTGATTATACCAGCGTGAATGGAACTCTTTCGTTATTAGCTCGGCTAATTTTGGACATGGGCGGTATTGCTCAATCCAGCTATTTACAGCTGATAGATTTGACGCAGTCTATAGAAGAGATTCACTCGAAATTATCAAAGAGTTGCAGGAATAGTGTGAATTGGGGTCGCAAGCACATTGAGGTATCTTATGTAAATTCGTCGTCTGTCACTAGAGAGAATGTTGAAGAGTTAAGGCAGTTGCATATATTTGAGGCAGGTAGGGAAACTAGAAGCAAGAACTCTTGGGACCTTCTGTACGATATGATTGTTCGAAATGTTGCATTTATTGTCGAGGGTAGATTGGATGGTTTATTAGTTACGTCATCTTTGTTTTATTACAACAGCCCAGTTTGTCTATATGCTGTTAGCGCATCAACAAGAGATTTATTTGATAAGCCTATTGGCCATATTGTTATTTGGCAAGCAATTAACTGCGCTAAAGAGTTAGGGTGTAAGTATTTTGATTTTGGAGGTCTTACATATAATAGCCATAAAGAAATGGTTACAAAGAAAGAGATCGATATCAATCGGTATAAGAAAAATTTTGGCGGTGAAACAAAAGTCCAGCTAAGTATCGATTGGGATGCAGAGTAAAGTATAATTTGCAATAAGAGTTGGCTATTTCGAGACTAATATTGCCTAGAATCCGACGATGAGTTCTTAGTCCTGAGGGTAGGTTTCGCGGGCACCTGAAAAAATCTTGATGTGGATTGCTTGGTTAGCATTAACTCTTTTGTATCGGATTCGAGATCAACAGTCTATTTCCCGCCACCTCTAGGTTATTGTTATTTATCATCTCCTCATCCCGATTATAATAAAGTATACATATCATCTGAAATCCACCTAAACGGCGAGTAAAAAATAGGCTTAACACACTATGGGTCATCGACTGATTTTAAAGTTTCTTATGAGTTATAGAGAAAATCATGCGAGCTACGTTGCATGATTTTAATGAAGACTATTGCTCGTTGGTCGTCCCCTGATATCTTAGATATACCATTTAAAGTTATCATATACTTTACGTTAGTTAATTCCTTAGAAAAATTTGATTTTGGATTGCTAAGTATAGCGATGATGATATTTAGCTACTCCTCGATATCACAACTTGGAGTAGTCGATTGGCTTCTATATGAGCTGCCAAAAAGGTATTCATTGAAATTAAAAATGAACGACCTGATAGCTCAGTCCTATACATTTGTATTTGTAAATCAACTCACTCTATTAGCAATCGTCACTTTTGTAGTATGGTATTTTGATGAAGGCTCTTGGTTGTTTAGAGCCGCTTGCGCGACCTACATGTTGCATACAATATTTTATAATTACTATTTACATAAAAGGTTATATTTAAGGTTTCAACATAAGTTTGAACACTTATTTAATGTCCAGTCAATTTTGGTTGTTTCTAAATTCTGTTTACAGTTTGGAGCACTTTACTTTTTTGGAATTTATGGGTTTTTACTAGTAGAAATGGTTATATATTTGATTCCAATATACTTATTTAGATCTGAAACTAATTTTACGCTTTTGGATCGACATTGGTTGCGAAATTACATTAATCTTTTATCCAATGGGCTACCATTTTTTATCGTCATACTAATGGCGACAATATTAGGTAATCTAGATAAATGGTATATTATTGGGAACTTCGGTGTAGAAAAATTTGCAATGTACTCCGTAGGTATATTTTTGGTTACTGGCCTTATGGTATTCCCAGGGAAAGTACTTTCGATAATTACTCAGTATATGAAAGAAATGTATGTTGTAGACAAAAATTTGACATCTAATATCGTTCGAAATCTTTCTATTAATAATATACTAATCTTTTTATTGGTGTGCCTCATTTGCGTTTTATATGAGTTTTCCGAATATCTAATTATATTGATTCCAAAGTATGCTGATGTGCTACCTTTAGTTGATGCGTTTTTGTTATCTGCAATTTTAAATTATAGTGTTTCTTTAACTTCAAATATATTATATTTAATTGAGAGAAGGGCATATGTCGCAAAAGTACAAGTAATAATTGTTATATTTTATGCTACTATTTTGCTTTTAAATATGCACTTTAACTTGGATATTGTTTATGTTGTTTGGAGTATGTGCCTAGTCCTATCGTTACAAATGTTTATCAACTTAATTTCACTTCTTGTATTTGAGAATATAGATAGCAAAGTGGAGTTAATTAAGTTTCTTATTTTGGTAATCGCTTCGGTTGTTTATTATGGCCTCAACGCATTCGGTTATGATGATAAATCAATTTTTCATTATTTAATCTTTGTAGCAATTGTTTTGCTCATAAATTTTAACCAAACTCGAGAAAATGTTGCATACATTGCTAATCGCCAATTTTCTAAATAGTTTTGGTTGTCTTTGCTGAAAACTTTATATTTTTTCAGCTCAAAGCAGAGCCAAAATGTTGTAGACCTCCCTGCAATTTAACTTTTTTCGAAATTGTTCAATTTCTATGGAATGGTACACAATTGTTAGAGAGATTTAGTTTGAGTGTTATTAGAGCAACAGATTGCTGGATCTTTTTGAGCAATCTAAGGGCGTATTCATGAAAAGTTATAAACTGTATCTCACTAATTTCTTTACCTATTTGCGCACGCAAGTTAAGCCTCTTGGTTATGTAGAAAATGTTGTACCCTTTTTATCTCAAAAAAAAGTGTACGAAATCGAATGCTTAGTTTTTGAGTCACTTAAAGATGAAGCAGTCGATAGCTGGAATGAAATATTTAAGAGGAATAAGCAATTATTTCTGATCGATAAATTGATTTTAAAGTCTGCTAGAAAGCTATCAGTATTATGGCTATTTCGTTTCATGGTAATCCACTTATTGCGATTCATCTACATCGCGGTCGACATATTACAGATGCTACTGTTTACTCCGCCAACATATCATCTTGGTGTGAATATAAGCGGGAATAAAGCGAGTAAGAAAACAATAATTGCTTATACTAACAACCGGTCTCGCTCTAAAATATTTAACATTGATGGTCATTATTGCCTTTATGATTTTCTGGTTAGTCACTTTGTTCGTGATGGATATCAATCCAGAGCATCATGTAAGCTGAGTTTCAAAGTCAGGGCAGAGTGTCTGAAACTCAAACTTAGGTTTCCTTACATTCACAGCGATGATATTTTTCAAGTAGTGGCGTCAAAAATTCTTTTTGCAAAAGGATTTGATGAGTTATTGAATGTACGTGAGGATGCTGGAGTATTTTCGAGAGAGGGCGTAACACATGTTGCTAAAATTTTTTTATACACCGCTGGTAGAGCAGGCTTTTTAAGGAATGTAATTTACACCTTACCCGCAATCACTCCTAATGTATTATTTCCTCGTGAATGTGAAAACTTAGTGTTGATAAGTGATTGTCTGCCCTGTTACCTTCACTCCGACACTAATGTCATAGTTTTAAGAGATAACCCATACCTGCAATGGCGTGACGTTGCAGTTTTGCCGCCTATTAAGAAGTCAATTGGACTGCTTCTTGGGGATGATATGAATCGTTGGGTTGAACAAGAAATTACTGATCGCATAATTCTGGACAAGCTTAAGTTTTTGGGTTGTTCGCTATGTCTGGGCAGGCCTCATCCGCAAGAATTAACCCGGCCGCATCGCGTTAAATATTATAAGCGCCTAATTGAAGAATATGCCTTTCTGAAGTTGGAGTTAGGCGAGCCCGAAAAGTTCCTAACAGACATCTCCACTTTAATAGTTTATACGAAAAGCACAATGGTCCAAGAAGCGTTGTTATGTAATAGGGCTGTCGTAGAATACAGAGTGGAGCATGGCCATTCACCAAACGAGTCGTTTCTTAATCTTTCAAACAATTTAGGGGTGTCAATTTCAGATATTGACTTTTTAGGACGGGAAATAGACGAAATGTCGTCGAAAAGCATTTCTCAGCGGAATTTGATATGGGAAGGGTTGTTAAAAAATTTGAATTTAAGTGTCGCTTCAAAAGTAGACGTAGCGGCGATATTTGATCGTCATTTGATTAGGTGAGTGCGACTAATTGATGTAAGGCCTGTACACTCTCACTAACTTGGATTTGCTAATGAATTGTTAGGCCTAATTCAGTTAATTAAAGCAAGGCTAAAGAGGTATGAAATGAATAGCTATAAGGTAGTTCACTTGGTTCGCCAGGTTTCATCGACTTCCATGCCATGGAATGATCTATATGCCTCACATCGCTCACTAGATAGATTCTCTGCAGGACATGTCTGTTCAATTTCTAGTGCTAGATCGTCAGGGCTACATTTAGATGAAAATACAAAGCAAAGATTTCTGCGTCTAAATTTCGTCACTGCATTGTTTGTGCTCTACAAACTCGTGGTTAGAAATAAAAGAAAAAATTGCCGTATCATTGTTCATGTACATAATATGTCACTAATTCCATATGCCCTTGTTTTAAGACTGATTGGGGCCAAATTTGTTCTCAATATACATAATAGTTTGGTGAATTTTAACTTTATTCAATACAATCTTTTAAAGCTGGGATTATCATTTACCGATGCAGTAATACCTGTTAGTCATTGTGTAGGCGATGAAGTTTCAATAACTTTTCCTAAAATACAATCAAAAACCTATCCTATTAGAAATGGAATACATACAGATCAATTAATAAAAGTGAATGATTTACGATTCTGCAGCACTAAAGATATCGATGTAATCATCATTGCAAGGTTTGTCGAGCAAAAAAATGTTTCGAGGGTCCTGTCAGTATTGTCACTTTGTCAAAAGTTAGAGAAGGTCGTTTGGTATGGTGATGGTGTTGAGAAGGCTGGGGCAGTCGCTGAGGTTGACCAAGGCGCTCAGGCATCAATATTTGACTTTAGAGGCGTTAAGCCCCGAGCGGAAGTCTTAAAGGCTATTGATAAAAGTAAAATTTATCTTAGTTTATCGAAGTGGGAGGGTTTAGGCGTAGCCAATATTGAAGCTCTATCACTACCCACAGACGTTATTTTATCTCTTATCCCTCCTCACAAGGAACTATTTTCAGATTATAATTTGACTCTTGTTGATTTGGAAGCCTCCGACAAGGCGATCGCTGAGATAATAGATAGTAAAATATCTGATCATGCGGAAAGAGCAAGTTTTTTATTATTGAGATCAGCTAGGGTAAGACAGGAGTATGATTTGCGCGTGTTGGTTAGAAAATATATAGATGTGTACATGAGACTTGTCGATCTCTGAGTATATTTAGAGTTCTATACTTTTAAATTGTTATGGATAATTATGTTAGCTGATTATGGTTTTAGATTATTGCTTCGCAGGCCACAGTTTCTCTGCCTTAAAATCCATGGGCGATTAATTTAATGCGACTCAACTATGTAAATTTGGGGCACATATTTTTATACTTACACGTGGTTACAATCAGCTGGTCAGCTGTAGCTCGTCTCTCTGATTGGACACCGCTACCTCTAATTTTTTTGGGCTTAGCGGTACTTTCCGCCTTAATACGATTTCTGTTTGAGGTTAACGCCTCTGCTAAGCCATTGTTGGGAAGGGGCTATAAGATTGATTATCTTATTCTCATTGCCTTTTGTCTGATGTGTCTCAACGTAATCTACAATCCAACTTTTAAAAGTGGAAATTATTTGCTTGCATATGGAGTTGTCTTCGGTATGTATCTTGCGTACTCAGCAGCAGGGGTAAATAAAGTAAGTACGAATGAGATATTGAAATACAACTATTATGGCATAAACTTCATATGCTCGTTTTTGTTTCTAGAGGTAATAGCGCGATCAGTACTAGGCATTGATATTTTTGAATGGATTCCTCGAACTAAAGAGGCAACCGCCCTTGTTACTCCAGGACTTTTCCGTGCATACGGCCTCTCAACTGAGCCTACCCAGGTGGGCAATTATTTTGCCTGTTTTCTCCCTTATGCTGCTTTTTATAGATCAAGAATGGCACATAAAAGTACTCTTATGTACTCCATTTTTTTGGTTGTAGCTGCTATGCTTACATTCTCTGCAGCCCTAGCTGCTGTGATGTTCAGTGGTGTTCTAATTGGTTTGGTGATTACCAAACAAAAAACAACAATGATTAAATGGATAGTCCTTGTAGGGATTGCACTAGCAGTTGGTGTTGCGCTTTTGGTTTACTTTTTGGGTATAGGTGATCTTTTGTATTTGGCGTATGACAAGGTGGCCGGCAAATTGGCGATTTCTGCTGACGGCGGTAGTAGTGTTGGTTCACGCATGGCCTCACTTGGCGATGGTGTGGCTATGATTATAGATAATCCGGGATTAGGAGCAGGGCTGGGGTATGCCTCTTCATTAGGGCAGGACAGTTCTATAAATTTCTATATTTTCTTAGCGTCTGAGGCTGGTTTATTTATTTTAGTACTATTTTTGTTCTGGTTTGTATTCCATTTTATTAATGCGGTTTTAAATTACAGAAAGACGGGAAATGACATATTTCTTTATTGCGCAATATCATTATATTCTGGCATAGCCTACTTATTTTTTCTCTCTACATTTCAAAATTTATATTTGTTAACGTCTATTTTGTTCTATCGAATTATCCTGCAAAACATAACTGAATCAAAAAGAAGGTAGTTTGGTGCTAAAATTTTTAGGCATATTAGATAAAGAACAGGTTGAGTATGTCAGCTGGAAAAACAATCATGAGATATTTGATTGTTTGAAGGGAAATGGTGATCTTGATATTTTGATTGGATCCGCATCTGAAATGAGATTCAGAATCCTTGCTCAAGAGAGTGGCTGGTTGGAATTAAAGAACTCAGTGGCACAGTTTCATTCGGTGAGTCATTTCTATAGAGTTTCACCGATAGGAAAAGTTTTTCACCTCCACGTGTACTTTGATGTGGTTACGGGTGAGAGTTGGCTCAAAGAGTTTATTTTACCGCTTAAAGAGTTTTTGATAAGCGAGCGGGTCATGTGCCCTAAGTACAAGATTTGGGTGTTGGGTAATAAAGCACAGGCATATATTTTTCTAATTAGACATTTTCTCAAGACCGGCTCCTTTACGTCGAGATTTCTATACTGGCAGGAGATTGATTCATATAGATCTGAATGGCTTCTTTGTGGAACTTCACCTGAAGATCTTTGCGGATTTGGTCCAATAGCCCTGGATTCATATCTTGCTGATTCAGGTATAGGAGATGAATTTAGAGCTCCTCGATTATTGGATTCGATACGGTTTAGATTGACTATGTTGAAGTACTGTCGGTTTGCTTTGTTTAGTTTACCGATTTTAAGACTCAAAAGCTTTTCTAGGAGAGCGTTGAATAAGATTCTGTTTAAGGAGAAAAAAAAGTTTTTAGGTCGCGGTATGATAATAGCTATTTCTGGTGCAGATGGTGCTGGTAAGTCCTCCATGATTGCGGGGCTAAATAAATCTTTTTCGACTTTTCAGTCATGTTATGTATATACCTTGGGTAAGCCTCAGGGTAGTGTTGTTGAGTTCATCAGGACGCTGGTGACGTCAAAAAAAAGGTCGATAAATATAGAGAAAAATAAGGCTTTTAAAGAGATGGGCTTAAAAAAGGCTTTAGCGTCGGTTGTTCTAGGCTTCCTTAGATTAAGGAAGGCCAAGAGGGCTAGAGCTATCGCGGATGAGGGGAATTTGGTTTTAGTTGATAGGTGGCCGACAAATAAGTTCGGCAAGATGGATAGCCCCAAAATTTTGTCTGATATAAGTAGCTCTTGGCTATTAAAGATGATGGCTCAGCTAGAAAAACGCACCTATGAAAAAATACCCAGAGCTGATCTATGCTTTTACCTTAAGGTTTCTATTGATACAGCGGTGTCTCGTAATGAAACCCGGGTAAAGATTGGTAAGGAGACTAAGAGTGAGATAGTAACACGGCATATTGATAATAAAGACGTAGTCCCCCTTTCTAATAAAATTATTGAATTTCAAAATGAAGGTCCTTTTAACGAAAAGTTTTTTGAATTACACAGTATTATCTGGCAAGAAATGATAGCGTTTAAATCGAAAGAAAATCACTTTAATTAATAAGATTAAGGATCAATTTAATATTGGTAATGTAGCGCCTTTATTAAGTGATAAAATCGTGGTCGCCCAATTATTTTATTGTCCGGACTATTGACAATCATCTTAGATTTTATGTCAGTTCTTGACCTTTTTGACTGGCTTGATTGAGGACACGAAAATCAACTGTTGCAACACCATAAAAGAGATAAATAGATGTATAAAATTAGTAAAACGCTCCACCGAATTGATTGGATTTATTCCAAATATGGAAATACAGACGCTACGTCGTTAGAGGATTTTATAGCCGCTGTAAATAATGCATATTATTCAGCTAGTGCGAATTTGTATTCTTCCAGGTTTGTAGAGGATATAAGTGACGAGTATAAAAAAATGTTCACTAGTATCAAGATAAAGAGCGAGTCAGCCAAACGATTTATTGTAGATATTGGAGGAGGGGCCGGGTTTGAATATGAATTACTAAAAAAATGCTCAATAGATTTCAGACACTTTAAGTATATCGAACCGAGTAAGGATATGATGAAGGTCTTCATGGGGAGTTCTGATGTAGCCGCAGATCATAAGCTTAGTTTCCACAATGAACATTTTTCCGAGGTAGTTGATCAGATCAGAGAAGAGCCAAATAAGTTGTTAATTATCAACTCGGCATTACATCATGTGATTTGGATAGAGCCAATGTTAGATGATATTAAATCATCGATGAAAGAGGGAGATTTGTTTGTCCTTGGGCATGAGCCAAATAATGACTACTCCCGAGTATTTATGACTTTGCAAAAAGCGTTTAGAGCCATTTTTACTTCAGTTTTACTCAAAAAGATTTTGCCACAGTCTAAATCGTCAGGCGCTGATACGGATCGTTGGAAAGCTATAAATTTAGCGCTACTTAAAAGTCAGCATATCAAGAGAGAAATGAGCCCACTTCTTATTAGACGAATCATTGATTATGGTGTCGGTTATAAGAAAGATTGGAAGAAGCTAAACATTCCTGAAGAATTTAATGAGGGTTTTTGGAATACGGAAGATTTGTCCAGCTATTTAGGCCCAGATTTTAGCCTTTTATATTTCCAAACATATCGTCATTTGGGTGATTCACATGGAAATGTAGTAATAGAATGCATGAATCGTATTTTGAGCACTGTGCTCAGGCGTCATGGAACTAATTTTATTGCTGTATGGGTAAAAAATCGTCGCCATTAAGAACTCTCCATTCGCGTGTATTTATATAAAGAACGACTTAGAAACAGAATCACATTGTGATTGGTTGCAGCTTATTTGAAGTATTTTGAAGCTAGCCGCTTTATTGCCGATAACTAAACCAGCATTATTTATCTAATAAGTAATATTAAATATGTGCGATTTCTCTGAGCTAATAACTTTAGTGAACGGTATTACATCAAATAATAGATCGTTCTTCTTCGCCTGTTAGGGTAAATGATATGAGAATTTTTAGAGAAGTAGGGGTCTCTATAAGTGCAGCCTCTGCCGAACAAGAGTTTGTTATAGAGGGCTTTGGTAATCCGGGGGTTGGCAAATCCTTTATTTGTACTATGTTTAAAAACACTTATGAATATGAATATGGAGCTATTAGTTATCATTCAATTGATGATTACCATGTAAATTTTATTATCAGAACATTGTGTAAAATATCATTAATTTGCAAGAGTTTATTTTTTTCACCAAGTATAGTGAAAGCAAGCTTTATGCTGATAAATGCTTTTGACAACATCAAGGGTGCCATCAAGTTAAAGTTATTATTTAATTTGCTCGTAGTATCCTCAGTAATTGTTAGTCGGCGGTCACACAATAAGCCGCTTCTGCTTGACCAGGGCGTTTTCCAAGCGATTTGGTCATGTTATTACTATAACGAAGGTGTCAAAAGCGCAGTCTCCTTCCATCAATTAATTAGTTTAATTGATGGACTACTTGATCAAATACTCATGACTAATTTAATTATCTTTGATGTTTCATCGGATAAGGCCTTGATTTTTTCCAGATTGACTAATCGTAAAATTAAGGGGTCTAGCCCACTAAATAGTCTTGAGAAATCTGTGATTAAACGAGGATTGGATGCGACGACAGCCACCCGGAACTTAATGCATAAAATGGCTCAAACGTCGGATAGGCTTAGAGTGCTTGATGTTAAAAATTAGGGAAAACGTTTAGCATATCGATTAATGTTTATATCAGGCTCTGATGTTAATGGTGAGACTAAAAGCTATAGTAAATATTGTTTCTGGTTCTATAAATTAATGAATTGGCTAAATTATGATAGGTAAGAATAAAAAGCGTAAGGTCGTACTTTGCGCTAATAGCAGCTGGTATATCTATAATTTCCGAAAAAATACAATTAAGGCGTTTAGGGAAGACGGCCATCAAGTTTTCGTCGTAGCGCCGAGGGATCAGTACTCTAAATATCTTACTGAATTGGGTGCTGAATATTATGAATTCAATTTAGACCCTACAGGCATTAACCCGTTTAAAGAGATGAGGGTGATATTTAAATTACTAATTATTTATTTAGATATCAGGCCGAGTTTGGTAATGAACTTTACTCCTAAGATGAATATATATAGTACTTTTTCGTCCGTTTTGGTTGGGGCTAAAGTAGTCAATAATATTTCAGGGTTAGGAGTAGCGTTTACAGAAGATTCATTTTTCTCTAAGTTTGTTAGCCTGATGTATCGTTTTACACAAATTTTTACGATTAAAGTTTTCTTCCAAAACAAATACGATATGGACCATTTTATTGCGCGAAATATTGTTCCTCAGAATAAATGTGAGTATCTGCCAGGATCCGGAGTCGATTTGAATCGGTTCGTGGTAACTTACGCGCCTGATGATGGCGTGGTTCGTTTCGTTATTGTTTGCCGGATGCTCTACAAAAAGGGCGTTGGGCTTTTAGCTGAGGCCGCAGAATACTGTAAGACAAAGTATGGTGATAGGGTTGAATTCAGAGCTGTTGGATTTCTAGATGAAAAAAATGCTGGAGCTATCTCAAAGGAGGTAATGGAGGGTTGGTCTGCAAAAGGCTTTTTGATTTATCAAGGGGCTCTTAAGGATGTTCGCCCTGAGGTTGCTATTTCAGATTGTGTCGTTTTACCGTCCGTCTATCCAGAAGGCACTCCTAAGTCTCTTTTGGAGGGCGCTGCCATGGGTAAGCCTATAATTACGACTGATATGCCCGGCTGCTCATCAGTAGTAGATCATGAAATTAATGGTTTGTTATGTAGGCCTCATTCACTCGATGATTTAGTTATGAGCTTAGAAAAGTTGATTAATATGAGCCACAGTGATCGTTGCAAAATGGGGCTTAAAAGTCGTGAGTTGGTGGAGCAGAAGTTTGATGAACGAATTGTCATTGAAAAATATCTCAAATGCCTAGATTTATGAGTTCCTAGCTGAGAGTATAAGTAGTCTTTTTAAAATATCGGGGCAGGCATCAGATATTCAGTTGAAGGTCTTAGCCGATGGTGAGCCCAATATGATTCTATATTTGCATCAATAGCATATACAATAAATAGATAATAACTAATTGGTTTATAGATACATGATAAAAGTCAAAAAGATATTAATTACCGGCGGAGCAGGATTTATCGGGTCTGCAGTTGTTCGGCATGTCATTAAACATACTAAACATAGCGTTATTAATCTGGATAAACTCACCTATGCTGGTAACTTGGAATCCTTAGCATCTATTGATAGTGATTCAAGATATTCGTTTGAGCAAGTCGATATTTGTAATTCTGAAGAGGTTAGGCGCGTATTTGAACTGCATTCTCCGGATGTAATCATGCACCTAGCCGCTGAGTCACACGTTGATCGCTCAATTGATGGGCCGGGTGAGTTTATTCAAACTAATATTATTGGTACTTATGTTCTATTAGAGGAGGCTACAGCTTATTGGTGCAAGCTGGATGGCGATAAGAAAGATAATTTTAGATTCCATCATGTATCTACTGATGAAGTCTACGGCGATTTACAAGGTGCGGACGATTTATTTACTGAAAGAACGCCCTACGCACCTAGCTCTCCTTATTCTGCTACTAAAGCTAGCTCAGATCATCTAGTACGCGCCTGGCATCGCACTTTTAAGTTACCAACATTGATTACAAACTGCTCTAATAATTATGGTCCTAATCAGTTTCCAGAGAAGCTTATTCCATTAATTATTCTTAATGCCTTAGCGGGTAAGGACTTACCAGTTTATGGCAATGGTAAGCAAATTCGTGATTGGCTATATGTTGATGATCATGCAAGAGCCTTATTGCATGTTGCGCTCAATGGTAAAATAAGTGAAACATATAATATTGGTGGACATAATGAGTTACAAAATATAGAAGTGATTACAACAGTTTGTAATATTTTGGACGAGTTAGTACCAAGTAAATTGGATGGTATTGGCAAGTATTCAGAGCTTATTACCTATGTGAGTGATAGAGCTGGACATGACCTTAGATATGCAGTTGATGCTAGTAAAATTGCCGACGAACTTAATTGGACGCCAGATGAGTCTTTTGCAACGGGTATTAGAAAGACTATTGATTGGTATTTAGGAAATGTTGGTTGGTGTGAGCGAGTGCAAGATGGAAGTTATAAAGGCGAAAGACTAGGAGTGATTAAACTATGAAAGGAATAGTTTTAGCTGGTGGGACTGGATCCCGACTTTACCCCATTACAAAAGGCATATCAAAACAACTATTACCAGTTTATGATAAACCGATGATTTATTATCCAATATCAGTTCTTATGTTAGCTGGTATACGAGATATTTTAATTATTTCAACTCCTGAAGACTTGCCTTCATTTAAAAAGCTATTAGGCACTGGGTCTGATTTTGGTGTGAGTTTTCAGTATGCTGAACAACCATCGCCGGATGGTTTGGCTCAAGCGTTTATTATTGGCGAAAAATTTATAGGGAATGACAGTGTATGCCTTATTCTCGGTGATAATGTTTTTTGGGGTCATGGTTTTACACCGTTATTAGAGCAAGCGGCTTCAAAGTCAAATGGCGCGACTATATTTGGATATATAGTTAACGACCCAAGCCGCTTTGGTGTAGTTACATTTGATGAAAATAAAAAAGCCATTAGTATCGAAGAGAAGCCTGAAGATCCAAAATCAAATTTTGCCGTAACAGGTCTATACTTCTATGATAATGATGTGATTGAGATTGCTAGGACCATTAAGCCTTCAGATCGTGGTGAGCTTGAGATAACTAGTATCAATCAAGTATATCTACAGCGAGAAATGTTGGGAGTAGAAGTGTTAGGGCGTGGCTTTGCTTGGCTTGATACGGGAACTTTTGATAGTTTGCTCGAAGCATCGACATTTGTAGAAACTATCGAAAAAAGGCAAGGATATAAAGTGGCCTGTCTGGAAGAAATTGCATGGAGTAAGGGCTGGTTGTCTACTGATCAAATGCTAGAAATATCTCAGGCTAATTCAAAAAACAGCTATGGCTCATATTTAAAAAAGTTGGTGACTAATGATTAATATCCCTGTTTCTGATGGTTCCGTATTTATTGAATTTAATAACAATAGGCACTTTATAAGTATCAAAAAGTAACTCTCATTAACTGATATTTGGAGAAACATAATGTTGGCTAATGCAGAAGAATATGCTGAAAACCTTCGAAAATATTTAGAAGTGATATCACCTTTTTCAAAGTCTGATATTTATCAAAATACACTTGAGTCTTCATTTGAATCTCTCAATGACTGGTCTTTGCACTATACGTTATCTGAAGTAAAAAGCTGGTTCAGACAGAAGCAAGTGGATTCTGATATGGAGATTTCCGAAATCCCTCTAAAGGATGTCGTCGGTTGGGCTGCAAATGAGAAGACGGGTAACATTGGACATCAGTCTAACGACTTTTTTGTGGTACGTGGTTTGAGAGTCCGTACTAAAAGTAGAGAAGTAGCGTCGGGTTGGGATCAGCCCATTTTGGAACAGGTAGGTTATGATGGGGGTTTACTCGGAATTGTCAGGCAAAGGTTCTCAGGAGTTCCACATTATCTCTGCGAAGCGAAGATGGAGCCGGGTAACTACGGGAAAGTACAGTTAAGCCCGACCCTTCAAGCGACATTCTCGAATATTAAAAAATGCCATGGGGGACGAAAGCCTCATTTTCTTGAAATTTTTGAAAATTTAAATGAAGCGCCTGACGAGTTCGATATACTTTTTGATGCTTGGCTAGCGGAAGACGGAGGTAGGCTATATCTCAAAAGGAATCGTGGAATGCTAGTAGAAATTCCGGAAAACTATGACATTAAAATCCCTAACGACAATTTTATTTGGTTAAGTCTGTACCAAATTAAAAAGCTTTTATCAGAGAATGCATGGATAAACCCTCATGTCAGAGGTATATTGGCGCATGTATGAGAATGTTAGGGTCGGAGTTCTTGGCTGCGCTAAGATAGCCGAACGGTTTTTGATACCTGCGTTTCAATCGTCCAATGAATTTGATTTGATTGGTATTGCCAGTAGAAACCAAAATACGGCTAACAATTTTGCTGAAAAATTTCTGATAGAATCATTCGAGAGCTATGACTCGATGCTAGCATCCAATTGCATTGATGCAGTATATATCCCTTTGCCCAATAGCTTACATTATGAATGGATAAGAAAGTCACTGGAGATGAATCTTCATGTTCTTGTCGAAAAATCAATGGCGTGTTCCTATGGTGATGTATTGGAGCTAACTGAGTTAGCACAACAAAAAAAATTAGTTCTTTTAGAGAACTTCCAATTTAGATTCCATTCTCAGTTGGCCTATATTAAATCTTTAGTTAGTAATGGTGAAATAGGAGAGATAAGAAATATAAGAAGTTCCTTTGGCTTTCCGCCATTTCCCAATGTAGAAAACATACGCTACAAAAAAGATTTAGGTGGAGGCGCATTGCTTGATGCTGGAGCATACCCACTAAAAATCGCTCAAATGTTTATGAGTAATAATGTTTATATTGCTTCCTCGAATCTGTTTTTAGATAAAGCACATGGAGTGGATACCTTTGGAAGTTTTCAAATTAATGACTCCGCGTCAAATATAACTGCGCAATGTGCGTTTGGCTTTGATAATTTTTATCAATGTAATATAGAGTTGTGGGGTTCCAAAGGAAAAGTAAGTGCTAATCGTATATTTACTTCTCCTCCGGGATATGCTCCGACTATTAGTATTCAGTCTGCAGATAGAGATCTATCTTTCGCAGTTGCGCCAGATGATCACTTTAAAAATATGTTGCTCCACTTCCATAATCTAATAACAAGTGGGAATGGTCTTGAAGACGAGCATAAACAAAATTTACGACAAGCCAATTTACTTCAGCAGATACGAGATGAAAATCGATGAATATACCGTTTGTTAAAGCCCCAATGACAGGGAATGAGGAGAAGTATTTACTTGAATCTTTTCGGAGTAACTTTCATGGAGGGAATGGTCCTTTTACTAAGAAATGTCATAAATTCATGGAGGAAAATTTCCTAATTGGGAAGGCTCTAATGACTACATCATGCACCGATGCTTTAGAGATGGCAGCATTTTTAGTTGACGGGAAGCCAGGGGACGAATTTATAGTTCCATCCTATACATTTTCTAGTACGGCAAATGCGTTTGCCTCTAAAGGAATGATTCCAATTTTTTGTGATATACGTAGGGATACCTTAAATATAGACGAAAATAAAATCGAGGAGTTAATTACTGAAAAAACAAAGGCTATAGTCCCGATACACTATGCCGGAATACCAGCGGAAATGACTTCTATTAATGTTATTTCAAAAAAGTATGGTATTCCTGTTGTTGAGGATGCTGCGCAAGCCGTAAATTCAAGATATAGAGGCAAATTCGCGGGAGCTTTGTCTGATATTGGAACTTTTTCATTTCATGCGACAAAGTCCTATTCCTCAGGAGAGGGCGGAGCATTAACATTAAATGATAAAAAATACTTTGATCGTGCTGAGTTTCTCTGGGAGAAAGGTACGGATAGAAGTCTAGTCATACAGGGGCTTAAGAATAAATATTCATGGGTGGACTATGGCTCGTCATTCTTGCCGTCAGATATTTTGGCCGCCATGCTATATGGGCAGTTTGCGAACCTAAATTCAATGCAAGACCATAGGAAAAAGATTCATGATTCTTATTTACGTACCTTTAAGAATTTTAAAAAAAATGGATTAACGATGACCTATGTGCCAGAGCATATCGAAACAAACTATCATGCGTTTTGGGTTTTGTTTGAAAAACCTCAACAAAGGGATCTGTTTCTAAAGTTATCATTATCTGAGCACTTGAATCCTTATATAGGATATATTCCTTTGCATTCATCTCCTATGGGTCAATTTCTAGGAGGCGACAGGTTCGACTTACCCATAACTGATCATGTAGCTTCTTCGATAGCACGGTTGCCGTTTTATTTGATGTCTGATAAAGAATTAAATTTTGCGTGTATGAAATTTAAGGAAATATTGAATATCGTCTTTAGTGAAAAATAAAAAAGAGTGTTATTTGAAAATTCGACAATGTATCTTATCAAGAACTTTTGTAAGAGATTTAGTTTTAATGTGATTAAGCTCAGTGATTAGCAAACCACCGATCAGGAAATATTCTAAATATGGAAAGTAGAGTGAAACAAAAAAAAATATCGATAATAATCCCTGTTTTTAATAATGAATTAAATTTAACAGATACTGTAAATCAAGTTATAGAATTGAGTCGCGTCTTCAAAAGTAGCGGTTATGATTTTGAATGCATCTTGGTTGACGATGGCAGTAAAGATAATTCGTATGAAAATTTAACTAGTCTATATGACATAAATAAACATCTAAATATCCTTAAAATTGTAAAGCTAGCAAAAAATGTTGGCGCATATTATGCTATTGAAGCAGGTATTGCGCACGCGGATGGGGATTATGTGGGATTTATATCTGCAGATTTGCAAGATCCAATTAATCTTTTTCTTGAAATGGCAGATAAGATAAATGGTGATGTTAAATTAGTTATTGCTAGGCGAGAAGCAAGAGAGGATAGCGGCTTTGGCAAATATATTTCCCAACTAACGCACTATCTTGTTAAAAAGTATATTAATAGTGATTTCCCTAATGGCGGGTATGATTTTTGTTTGTTTGACAAGTGTATTGCCGAGAAGGTTTTGGATACTAAAGATAGGAATGGCGTATTACCAATATTGCTATTAAGTTTTGGCTACAGACATGAGGTGATTAGTTACACCAGAACTAAGAGGGTGATAGGGGAGTCGCAGTGGACATTATCTAAGAAGATTAAGCTCTTTATCGATACATTCACATCGAATTCTTATGTTCCGCTTAGGTTCGTATCAATGATTGGTGCCATATCTTCTTCTATAAGTGCTCTTTACTTTGTTCTTGTATTATGCCAATGGTTGCTTGGACTGACTTATGTTCAAGGGTGGACCACTATCGTTTTGCTGATTACTTTTTATTCGGGGTTGATATTACTATCTGTAGGTATTATTGGGGAATATATATGGAGAATTCTAGACGGAGTTAAAAATAATGATAGATATATTGTAGAGCATAGGGTCGGATTTTAGTTTGATTGACAAAAAGGTGGTCAAATTTCTTTTTGTCGGTATCCTGAATACACTGTTTGGTTATATCTTTTTTTCAGTAATCTTTTATCTATTAGGGCAAAAAGAGCTATCGCTAACGCTGACTTTTATAGTTAGTGTTCTTTTTAATTATCACACAATATCATCATATGTATTTCAGAGTAGCCACAGTGCAAATAAATTGGTTATTTTTGTCTCTATTTATATCCTACTCTATGTTATAAATTTAATTCATCTTTGGATTACTGTAGATGTTTACGGGTTAAATGTTTATTGTTCTCAATTTTCTACATTGTTCTATCTGCCTATTTTGAGTTATAAACTTAATGAAAAGTATGTATTTATAAAACCCTAACAGTTATATGTTCGTTAATTTTAGTCTGGGTTCTAAATAGAACTATCCCGGGCAAAACTTCCGAAGATTCAATGATGCTCTAGAGGAAATTTGTGGATGCGGGCTAAAATTAGAGGAAAATAAGTAAAAGACATTTATTCAACTTTTGTGAGTAAAAGCGCTTTGAAGTCGACCATGACAACTATGTATTTTCAAATTCTTGTTGTCATCTAATCAATACTAAATATGCTGGGTTACGTGATTTAGTGGAAGGGACTTTATAATGACAAAATTTACAGATTCATCAATAAATTTAAATAACAAAAATGAGGGTAAAGGTACTATTTCAGTAAATAGATACTTTTTATTTTCCTTTTTTTTATTGGTTGCATACATAGCTCCATTTTTAATTTTTGGTGAAAATACATATGTACTTTTATTCGATAATCTAGACTCTTATGTAGTTTGGCATAGGACTTTATTAGAAAGTGGCTTGGTATTTGAGAATAACCTTAGAGAAGTGCCCATCATGATGGGTGCGTCTAGAGTTTCCCTGGGTAATGAGTTAAATTTAATACTTTGGTTGAACTATATCTTTGAGCCCTATCAAGCATATGTTGCAAATCAAATATTATTCAGAGTAACAGCATTTATTGGCTTCTTGTTGTTATTAAATAAGTATGTCTTTTCAGAAGAATTTAAAAAATACTCTTATTTAATAGCGGTATTGTTTAGCTTACTTCCTTTTTATCCAAATATCGGAATCGGTATTGCTGGTTTACCAATCATTACGTATGTATTTTTAAATCTAAGGAACAAAACGGCAACAAAAGTTGATTGGGTGATTTTAGTAATATTCCCATTTTATAGTTCTTTTCAGCACAGCATGCTTTTTTATATGATGTTGGTTGGTCTTGTTTTTTTATATGATTTGGTTAAAAGAAATAGAATCAAAGATCTGTTTATCGGGTTGATGGTTTTTAGCTCTTTGTATGTCATTGTCAATTATAGATTATTTGATATATATTTTTTTACCCCAGAGTTCATAGCACATAGAGTTGAAAGAGGAGGGGATAGTCATGGCTTTTTAAGAGCAATATTATCCTCTGGAAAGCATTTTGTTTTGGGCCAATATCACGCTCATAGTGTTCATTTGTTTTTCCTGCCTTTTGTTTTAACTATGTTTTTTTTCAATATGATAACTAAACAGATAGATAAGGTTTTTGTGGGGCTCTTTTTATTAAATGGGCTAATTTCTGTAATCTATGGATTTTGGTATTACGAAAGCTTCGCTCTTTTAAAAGAGAATTATGTTTGGATGAATTCAATAAATTTTTCGCGAATCTCTTATTTGGCACCATTTATTTGGTACACCTTGTTCGCACTATCGATCAGATACTATTTGAAAAACTTTAAATTTAAGCACAGGCAAACAATCGTAGTAAATATAGCGCTTATTGTTCTCGTGTCTATAATCTTCAAAAGTGATTTTTTAAACGAGTATAGAACAAATAAAATAACATATAAGGAATTTTATTCAGAATCCTTATTTGGGAAAATTGATCTTTTTATTGGGGAAAATAAAGATGAATATAAAGTTGTAAGTATCGGGATTCATCCGGCTATAGCACGATATAACGGGTTTACTACGATAGATGGTTACCTGCCAATATATTCGCTAGATTATAAGCATAAATTTAGAGAAATTATAGAACCAGAATTAGACAAAAGTGAAAATTATCATAAAAAATATTTTGATGAGTGGGGGAGTAGATTCTATATTTTATCTTCCCAATTGGGCAGAAACTGGGTAAACACAAAAGACAATAATCCTGATATCGAGATAGAGTTAAATACATTAGCGCTATACGGTTTAGGAGGACGTTATATATTTTCAGCTAATAAAATACTGAATGACTCTCAAAATGAATTAATATTAATTCAAACTTTCGAAGAGAATAAATCTCCATGGAAAATATATTTATATGAGGTTGCTGCTCACACTTTATAGGATTAAGGAACATCGTCCCATACTGCATAAGCCAATATTAATTGAGGTCATCATTTTTGAGTTGCAGTTCTTGAAGGGATAGAACGTAAAGTCAGTGGATGTTCTGAATAGGGCGTCTTGCTAGCTAATAATCTTCTCGCTTGGTTACTTCATGCGATACGTTAGCCGAGGTGTCTAGGGCAGGCTGGAAAGTAACAGATTGAAGTTCAATTGAAGCTACTCTGTGTGTAGATTTTTCTAACATCCAGATATCCGTAGAGCAGCTGCTCAATAATTAATAGACATTTGCAATCGAAAACTCAAGTTTCTTGAAAAGGCTCTCGAAGATAATTTTCTTTACTATCTCCTAGATTTTTTATTTGTGAATTCTAATGTCACTGGACTGAGTTCCAGGCACGCTCATGAGCATAATAAATAATAAATTTAAGTATAAATTCGACGCTGCCAATTACTATGGCCGTGCTTAGTTGGCCTGTTACTATGTAAGCGATCATAGCGGTCGTTAGGGTTGCCGTCACGCGCCAAGTCAGCGCCTTCACCAGACTTCGTGTGCGAGAATTCTGGTCTTTTAGCGTGTTAATTAGTGACACGAGATATCTTTAGAAAGCGGTTGCATGTTTTTCATGATTATTCTTTATCCTCAGAGTTAATTACGATTAAGTGAGCAAGTGCTTTTGCTGACTCGATGATAGTCTGCTTATCAGTTTCGAGAGTTAGGTTAGGATGTTGTGGCGGCTCATAGTCACTGTCGATACCGGTGAAGTTTGGCAACTCACCCTTTCGGGCCTTTTTATATAGGCCTTTCGGGTCACGCTCCTCCGCAATAGCCAGAGGTGTAGCAATAAATATTTCAAGGAAATCGTTTGGTTCAAATAAATTTTTGGCCATATCCCGTTCGGCCCGAAACGGGGAAATAAATGCCGTGAGCACAATTACACCGGCGTCCACCATCAGTCTTGCAACTTCTGCAATCCTACGAATATTTTCTACCCTATCAGCTACAGTAAACCCGAGGTCCTTTGAAAGGCCGTGTCGCACGTTATCGCCATCCAAAATGTAAGTTCGAAAACCCTGCTCGTGGAGCCTTTGTTCTGCGGCGCTGGCGATGGTTGATTTACCTGAACCTGACAGCCCGGTTAGCCATGCTACTTGCCCTCGGTGGCCTGACAGTCTTTCTCGGGCGGCACGGTCTACCGAAAGTACTTGTCGATGCACGTTGGATGCACGACGCAGAGCAAAGCGAATCATCCCGGCGGCAACCGTTGCATTGCTATAGCGGTCAATCAATACAAAGGCGCCTAAACCGGGGCAGTCTTTATAGGCTTCAAAAGGAATTTCAGCGTCTAAGGTAATCTGGACATTAGCGATTTCGTTGAGTGAAAGATCTCTACCCGGTGACTGCTCGAACGTATTAATGTCATATTTAAACTTGATGTCAGTCAAACTGGCATTCGCCTGGCTGGTGCCTAGCTGTAAAATGTATCGCCGGCCGATGTAACCTGGCTCGTTGTCCATCCAGACCAGTTCTGCTTCAAATTGATCCGAGACTTCGCAGGGGGCGTCTGCCGATACGATCAAGTCTCCGCGAGAAAGATCAATCTCCCGATCCAGTGTTAAAGTCACCGCCTGGTCGGTAACGGCCCGATCAAGGTCTTGAGTGGACAGTACAACCCGATCAACAGTGGCTCTTTGGCCTGAGGGTAGTGCTCGAATCGCATCACCCGGGCTAATACTGCCGGCGACAACGGTGCCTGAAAAGCCGCGAAAGTCAGCATTCGGCCGATTAACCCATTGCACCGGGAACCGGAATGCGTGTTGGTTCAGTCGCTCTCTGATGTCTACTGTTTCCAGAAAGCCTAGCAGTGTGGGCCCTTGATACCAATCCATGCGGCCGGAGCGCTCGATAACGTTGTCCCCTTTGAGTGCGGACAGCGGAATAGGGGTGACTGATTTAAATGCTAAATGCTTACGCAAGGCCTGAAACTCCGCACAGATCGCATTGAACCGTTCTTCAGAAAAGCCCACTAAGTCCATTTTATTGACCGCTAACACCACATGCTCTATACCCAGCAGCGAGGCAATAAAGGAGTGGCGCCGCGTTTGGGTGAGCACCCCTTGGCTTGCATCAATTAAAATGACGGCAACATCGGCGGTTGAGGCACCGGTCACCATATTGCGAGTATATTGTTCATGTCCTGGGGTGTCGGCAACGATGAACTTGCGGCAATCGGTATTGAAGAATCGATAGGCAACGTCAATAGTAATACCTTGCTCTCGCTCTGCCGCT
>Ga0209815_1000270_pt1 | contig 40085 bp, 32 predicted proteins | sample CoawatmetaG00DNA_FD_187507 | JGI IMG/M metagenome (GOLD analysis project Ga0209815, IMG submission 187507) | Marine microbial communities from the West Antarctic Peninsula - Coastal water metaG002-DNA (SPAdes) (version 2) | ecosystem: Environmental > Aquatic > Marine > Coastal ...
CCCATTTAACATGGCTGTAACTCCTAGAAAGCGGTAAATTATTTTTGTGTTTAAAGCTCCCATTTATCTAAAAAGACTTTCTACAGTGTTTATGGCTTCTGGTAAACAAAATACAATTACTTTGTCTCCACTTTGTATTTGCATTTCCCCAAAAGACATGTACGGTTTTCCATTTCTAATAACTCCGCCAAAAACTGCTTCTCTAGGAAAATTTAGTTCTTTAATAGGCTTTTCTGTGACTTTCGCATTTGGTTGTACTTCAAATTCAAAAACTTCAGCATCTATATTATGTAAATTTGCTAGGGCTAAAATTTCACCTTTTCTAATATGTCTTAGAATACTACTTGCTGCAATTAGTTTTTTATTAATTAGAGACTCAATACCAATTGTTTGAGAAATCTCAATATAATCCATGTTTTCAACTAAAGCTATTGTTTTCTTAACACCTTTAGATTTTGCTACAAGGCAAGACATAATATTGGTTTCAGAGTTGCCTGTTACCGCAATAAAGGCGTCTGTTTCTCTAATATTTTCTTCTTCTAATAGCTCTAAGTCTGTACCATCTCCATTAATAACTAGAACATTATCTAATTCTTCTGCAAGACTTTCTGCTTTTTCTTTATCTTTTTCTATGAGCTTAATATTAAACCCTTCTTGACACAAGTTTCTTGCTGTTTTCTCTCCAATACTGCTACCTCCAAGAATAATTACATTTTTTATATCAAATTTTATCTTTCCAATTATTGGATACAAGTCTTTCATGTTGTAGCTGGGTACAGAAAAATAAACCTGATCATTTACTTGGTAAGTAGTGTCTCCTCTTGGTATAATAGTTTGAGAAACATTGGCTCTTTTGATAGCAATTGTAATAAAATCTATATTTTTAAATTTCTGTTTTGCCTCTTTTACTGTTAAATCTACTAACGGAGATTTATAGGTTAAAGAGGTTCCCATAACATTAAAAAGGCCTTTTTCGAATTCTACAGTATCATTAAAAGAAGATTGATTTAGCAACATCTTTATTTCATTGGCTGCTAATTCTTGAGGCGATATCATAAAATCTAAACCAAATTGTTTAAAGTCTACCTCGCAATCATTTAAAAACTCTGGATTGTCTATTCTAGCAATTGTTTTTTTAGCACCTAAAGATTTTCCAATCACCGAAATTGTAAAATTTGTGTTCTGACTCTCTGTAACTGCAATTAATAAATCTGCAGAATCGATACCAATTTCTTTTAAAAGCTTAATTGATGTTGCATCTCCTTTTTTAGTAATAACATCTAAATGACTATTTAAATAGTCTAGCTTGTCACCATCAAAATCGATGATATAAGTATCTTGAGATTCGTAAGAAAGTAGTTTTGCTAGATGAAAACCAACATCTCCAGCACCTGCTATAATAATCTTCATATTTAAAATAGATAGAATATAAGTTACAAAGATATAAAGAGTTAAGCAGGAATAAATAAAAAAAAGCAATTTTTCAAATAAGCTATCATTGTCTCCAAGCAATCTCAATTAAAACTTGAGGGTAATCGATAGTATTTCCGTTTAAATAAAATTGTAAAAATTCACCTTCATCAAAATCAACATCTATTCCTTTTTTATGTTTTCCTTGAGCTTTGTTTACAAGTAAAGTTAAAATTAGTGTTAAAATGATTTTTCGCAAATTTCAAAGGACACATTTAATCGTCAGGTTTTATTTATCTATAAATTATTACTTGTAAACCTCCTCTTCCTGACCGGTTTGTTGAATATGTTCTTGGAGAATTGTCACTGTATTTAACCTGAATCCCGATTGTTAACGAACCATCTCCTGTAACTGTAAATAATTGATTTAAAGAGGCTGCAGCTACCTCAAACGTATTGTCTCCTCCTGCTATAAGTGTTTCTATCATGGTTGGAGAGTTTATTAAACTAGGGGTGTTTACATCTAAGCGTATTACATCGCCTATGTCATTATACCGACTAAAATCCTCAGATATGTGAACTCTTACATCTACAATATCTCCTGTTTTTACATTAATAGTTGTTGTGGGTAATGCAGTATTCATACTTATCCATTCAGAATTATTTACTTGGTTGTTTGTAGGTTCAAAATTTACATTTGCGATTGCAGCTGTGGTAGTTACAGAAAGTAAAGACCTAGGAAGCGTTATGCTGTTGCCTACTGTGGCGGGGTTACTTAAAGTTAAAATGTTTCCTGAAATAGATAAGTCAGATAATTCATTTGTAGCATCTGCATCGGCATCATTGGGGTTAATTGTTATATTTCCGCCATTTACTAAAGAGATTGTTCTTCCAGTAAGGTCTATAGATAAGTCTTGTGTATCTTGTTGACTAAAAGAAACCCAAGAACTTCCGTCATAAATTTTAGTTTGTGTAGGTGTAGCGCTAGTATCAAACCAAACATCACCTTCTAGTATTGGGTCTGCAGGTGCTGTTATACCAGTTGTAACTTGGTTGTTGTTAACTGTTTTTATTGTACCCTTATTATCTATAACTCTAACCTCTTGTGCATTGGCTATTGAAATAAAAGCCAATGCGCAGGTTAGAAATAAGGTATTCAAATTCTTAAAAAAGTAATTGAACATTTGTATTTGTGTATTTTTAAATTAGTTTAGGTATTGCATCTCAATACCATCATCAACATATATTTGTAAATCTGCCGCATTATATGCAATTGCTATTGTGTTTTCAGTTGTAACATAACAAGTCTTTGCTCTTAATTTTGCACTATTTTTGAATACAGAAAAATGGTTAATATTTGTAGTTGCAAGCATTCCTGTAGCACTAATTGTGGTAATCTATTTATATGCAGTGTATAAAACAACTAGTTTTTCGTCTCGGAAATCATCATCGCCAGTCCCGCTGACATCATAAGTAACATCAATATTAAAACCAACTGTAGTAAAACTATTTAATGCACCTTTTATAATTCATAAATTAACTGCATTTTTATTTCCATACCTGACACCTATACAATCAGTAGAGCTTGAAAACCAACCAATACTATTAATTGAAGCTCCACTACCGCCAACATAGATTACTTGTTGTACTATTGGATCTGTTGAAGCATTAGCAAAACCATTCATTGTACCAAAGGAATCGTCTATGTTATTCTCATTTAATGGCAAATTAAGACCTCCAGTATTAACTCCATTAACTGTAGTATCTATTGAAGCTACATTTGCATGTGCTACAAAAGTAACTTGGCTTGGTTGAAAAGGTATTCCCGTAATATTTTTAGTAAAATTATCATTTGGAATAGCAAGATCATTTGCGCGATCTATTACAAAAACACCTGTGTATACATTAGAGTCAGAGTTTGCTACTACAGTTACCCAATTGCCACCGTCATAAATTTTAGTTTGTGTAGGTGAAAAGTTAGTGTCAAACCAAACATCTCCCTCTAGTATTGGAACTGCAGGTGCTGTTCCAGTTGTAACTTGGTTGTTGTTAATTGTTTTTATTGTACCCTTATTATCTATAACTCTAACCTCTTGCGCATTGGCTATTGAAATAAAAGCCAATGCGCAGGTTAGAAATAATGTGTTCAAATTCTTAAAAAAGTAATTGAACATTTGTATTCGTGTATTTTTTAATTAGATAGGTATTGAATCTCAATAATATCGCCATTATATATTGGTAAATTTACTGCATTCCATAAAATATTTAATGTATTGACAGCTGTTGCAGTAAAATCAATCCCAAATCTTAATTTGACACCATTTCTGTAGACAGATAATTTAAAATCGTTCGCAACACCACCACCTGTGCCATCTGTTATAATTGGTAAACCAGCAACAGTAATGTTAAAGACTGCAGTAGCATCAGCAGTTTGTGTCGCATTTGTTCTAATTCCAGTTATTGCTGCTCCAGCTAATATATCTGCCGCATATAGCTTTTTTAGTTTTCCAGCACCATCTTGTACTACTAGTGCGTAACCTGCGACGCCACCAGCAGTTGCAGCTATACCACCTTCTGCTTCTAATCCTGCAATAGCTAAAGTATTAGGTCCATTTGTATTTATAGTAGTTGCCGTGGTTAATGTACCCCCTAGTTGCCAGGTTGTAACAACACCTCCAGCAGGAGTTGTATTCGTAAACGTAGTTATACCATTGTTAGATTGTAAATACTTAACTGTACCTTTATTATCTATAACTTTAACTGTAGTTCCACTTGTTCCTAATCCTGCATTAGCACCTACAGTAATATCCCCAGCTGTTGTTTGTGCAAAACCAATGCTTGCAGATAGCATTACTGCTGCCATCATTACTAATTTTAAATAGTTGTTTTTCATTTTTCTTGTTTTTAAATTAATACTTGTTTTCATTTTTCCTGTTTTCATTTTACTTTTTTTTAATTAATACTTGTTTTCATTTTTCTGTTTTCATTTTACTTGTTTTACTTATTCTAATTGTACTATTCGTATTTCATCGCCTAGATAGCAAGTTGCTTCTTTATCTATTTGTATGGTAGTGGCGTCTATCTGAGTAAAACTTATTCTTGCCCCATTTCTATAGACATCTATTTTTCGGATATCGGTAATTGGTAAAGGAGTTGTAAATAATAATTGCCCATCTACAGCAGTTATAACATCTTGTTCTGTTGTTGTGTTGTTTCGAATTGGAGGCGGGATGTAAAGAATTTTTTGTGCGTCTAAAAATATAAAACCGTCATTATTACTTAGTATATCTATTTCTACATTTAAGTATTTTTCTTCTCCGTCCCATACAATATCATTAAAAGTTGCACTTATTGGTGTGCCCTCGCCAACAATTAAAGAAACCATGCCGCTTGCATCTGTGGTAACTGTTTGTTCTTCGATGTATTCGATATTATTTTTATTTGATATAGAAAAACGAAATGTAATATCTTCTAACCCAAAAGGCACTTGGTTTTCTTTTACATTGGTTCCTGGTATTTCTATTTCAGAAGTATTTAAAATTACTGCTTGGTAATTAAAACCAGGAGTTTGTCCTTGTAAAAAAGACGCCCCCAATAAAAATAAAAATAAAATTATTTTCTTCGCTGCCATATCCTCCACTTATTTATTTGATTGATTTTAAAAAGCAACCCAATAGTAATTGCTCTTCTATCTAAACTATATTTTTCACCCACTGTGCTATCTTTGTTCTCTTCTATAAAATTTTTGGCAATATTGTAGTTTACATAGGAAGAAATTTTATCAGAAATTCTATATTCTAATCCAAGTCCTATATGATAACTCAACAAGGTTCTGTCTAATGTTTTTTCGTTATATAAATCTAAAATTACATTTCTATATGCATTGGTTCCATAGGATAACCAATCATAAGTTAAATAAGGATTTAGGTGTAATTTTAATCTTTCCCAGCGAAATAAAGTAATGTTGAAACCTCCTTTTAAGCCAAAATAAGACAAGTTGTAAGTAGTAGGTATCCTTGTGTTTCCGGAATAAAATGATGTATTTATTTTGTATTTACTGTAATGGAGGCCTATATCAAATTTTACTCTTTTCTCAAACGAAGTAAAAAGAAAACCGCCTTCAAATGAAAGTTCTGGAGGTTTTGAATAGCCAGAATTATCTAAAGTATTTTCTCCAGAACTAGTAGCATACTCATCAAACGTAGCCGTGCCAAAACCAGAACCTATATACATTTGTTGTGCATTTGTTAGGCTAGTAATTAGTAACAAGACTAAGAGCGCTATGTTTTTGGTTTTTTTCATGAAATTAATTTCTATTGGTTTTTAATATTTTTTCAACATATTTATTCTTACCACTTATAATGTGTACAATGTAGTTTCCAATACTAAAATTTTTCATAGGTACAATAATGCTTTCTGCTGCTTTATACTTCTTATAGGTAAATGTCTTTCCGTTGATATCATATATTTTTATTTGGATTTCATACCGTGTTTTTGATGAAAAATCTATTTTTATATAGTCTATAAATGGATTTGGAGAAATAACAACATTTAAAGTCTCTTCAAAATTAATTACATCTGAATTTTGAACGCTAAAAAAAAGAGCATTTGAAAGAAAACCTTGACTAACAAGCGTGTTTTTAGTTTTTACTTTTCCTATAATACCACTCTGACCTATACTTTGCTGCACTACATTTTTATCTCCATACACGTAAGCAGTAGAAGAACCTACAGAAGTAATTGTAGATTTTAATAGCATTGATTTTTTAGCTGCTGTTTTTTGTGAAAAAGTAACAGAAACTAGCATATATAAGATGGGTAATAAGAATTTTTTCTTCACTTTTAGTTTTTAAATAGCTTAAAATAAATAAGTTAGCGCTATTGTATTTTTTTTTTTTGTTTTTGTTTAAATATTTAACCCTACGTTGCTCAAGTAAAAAATTAATAACTTTTTTGGGGAAGTGAAAGTTAATTCTACAATAGAAAATTTTATTTTGAGTTCAATTCAAAAAAATTAGTTTGATAGTGCAAGTTAAATCTTATACAGAAAACGTTGTATTGCATTTAGTCCAAATAATGTTGCTAAAAGGTCAATTTTTACTATTGTTATTTTGAGGTTTGTAATAGGTCTTAAATTCATAAATCTTTATAAAATATGGCTTTTTGGAAAGGCGAATTGTAGTTTTGTGGTTTCATGATGGTCGTTGTTAAGAAATTTCAGCGCTTCTTTTAGCCGCGGGGTGCAGCAAGTTGTAGATCTTTTCAAAGGAATAAAGTCTCTGAAGTTTTTACTGCAGTAATAAAACGTAAAAACGTTGCTTTTGGTAACGTAGACGAAAAATTCTAGCGCATGTTTTTGAGGAAACTAAACAATATTAGATGTATGGCTTTCGTTTTATTTATTGTTTTTAATAGAAGAGGTTTTATGTATGTAAAAGTAGATTTAGCAAATAAATTTAATTCGTAGCTGCAATGCAGCGCTTTAACTTCGTAGATTTTTTTTTGTATGTTTATAACAAATTACTGTATGGAAAAACTAACAATAAAATCTTGGGCTTTAGACGATAGACCTAGAGAAAAATTGATAGCCAAAGGAAAAACAACGCTATCTAATGCAGAGTTAATAGCCATTCTTATTGGTTCTGGAAATAGAGATGAAAGTGCAGTAGGATTGGCAAAACGAATTTTAAATTCTATAAATGGAAACATTAATGAACTGGCAAAATTATCTGTAGAAAAACTAATGGAGTTTAAAGGTATTGGAGAGGCGAAAGCAATAAATATAATTACTGCGCTAGAACTAGGCAAGCGAAGACAGTTAGAAGCTGCACTAGAAAAACCTATAATAACAAGTAGCAAAGATGTTACAAATCTTATGCAGCAAATCATTGGAGATTTAGAACATGAAGAATTCTGGGTGTTATTTTTAAATAATGCGAATAAAGTAGTTGCTAAATCTCAAATTAGTAAAGGTGGTTTAACGGCAACTATAGTAGATGTTAGGCTAGTATTTAAAAGAGCTTTAGAAATCGCTTCGGTAGGTATTATTGTTTGTCACAATCATCCATCAGGTAAATTACAACCAAGCAATGCAGACAAACATTTAACTCAAAAAATTAAAGAAGCAGGAATTACTTTAGATATTAAACTTTTAGACCATTTAATTATTACCGAAAAAGCTTATTTTAGCTTTGCAGATGAAGGATTATTGTAAAGATAGATGTACGTTTTACAATTTAGAATACTAAAGAGGAATGATGCAACCAAAAACGGACAACCAAAGTATAAATGATATTAGTTTACACACATAAAATTACCCCTAGAGTTCGTTATATATTTAGACATATTTTAACCAGAACGCTATTAATTCCTGTTAGTTTTACAACAAAAATAGAGGAGTTTGTGGCATATAACGGACCTAAAATAACCTATACAAAAGCACCTTTAGGAAATGAATTTTTTATAAAAAGTAATGCTTTATTATTTGAACAAGGCGTAAATGACTTAGAAATTAATATTCAAAAATGGGAAGAGGTTCCTTGTTTTTTTGCTGCAGGCAGTAAATCTGCCATTCCTTTTGATCTTTTTGCAGCAAGTTTTTATTTAATTTCTAGATATGAAGAGTATTTACCGCATTTAAAAGACGTGCACGGTCGGTATACAGCGCCAGAAAGTTTAGCATATAACAATGGCTTTTTAGAAAAACCAGTGGTAGATATTTGGGCGTATAAGCTGTTAGCAGTGCTTAAGAAAAAGTTTCCAGACTATAAGTACCTAGAGAGGTCTTATGAATACGTTTCTACAATAGATATAGATAATGCTTTTGCGTATAAGCATAAAAATTTTATTAGATCTGTTGGTGGTTTTGTGACCGATTTATTTAAATTAAGATTATTTAATATTTGGAATCGACTCACTGTACTTTTAAAAATAACAAAAGATCCTTTTGATACTTTTCAGGAAATATTAAGTATTAAAAAAGCAAAAGATATTAAAACAATTTTTTTTAGCTCTATAGGAGATTATACTACTTTTGATACCAATGTTTCTCCTTCTAAAAACAAATACAGATTACTTATTAAAGATTTGGCAGACTACGCCATTGTTGGTTTGCATCCTTCTTATTTTACAATGAAAGATGCTGTAATGTTAAAGAAAGAAAAAGAACGTTTAGAAAATATTACCAATGCGCCAGTAATTAGATCTAGACAACATTATTTGCGCTTTAATTTACCAGAAACCTACCAGCAATTAATTGATTTAGAAATAGAAGAAGATCATTCTATGGGATATGCAAGTGCCGCAGGTTTTAGAGCAAGCACCTGCACACCATTTTATTTTTATGATTTAGATTTTGAAATTCAAACACCTTTAAAAGTATTTCCATTTGCATTAATGGATACTACTTTAAATGACTATATGAAGTTAACTCCAAAACAATCTTTGGGTAAAATTAGAGATTTAAGAAATGAGGTAAAAGCCGTAAATGGTACTTTTATTACTTTATTTCATAATGAAAGTTTAAGCAATCATCTGCGTTGGAAAGGATGGAAGCGCTTGTATGAATCTATGATAAAAATTGCAATTTCTTAAGATGATACACTACGTTAAAAGAGAAGATTTAGAGGTTGCAAAGTATAATGACTGCATAGAGAACTCTATACAAAGTAGAATTTATGCATTTTCTTGGTATTTAGATATTGTTGCAGACAATTGGGATGTTTTAGTTTTGAATGATTACGAGGCGGTAATGCCTGTTCCATTTAGAAGAAAGTTTGGAATTAATTATGTGTATCCGCCATTATGGATGATAGAATTAGGTGTTTTTTCTAAGTATAAAAATGTACGAAGTGATGATTTTATATTGGTATTACAAACTAATTTCAAGTTTGTAGAATTGCGCTTAAATACTCATAATTCTGTAGACAAATTCAAGAAAAAATCAATAAAACGATATTTACAGTTTCTGCCTTTAAAAGATGATTATGATACCATTTTTAAAAAATATAATAGAAATAGAAAGCGAGAGATTGCAAAAGCGAAAAAATTTAATTTAGTTGAAAATTGGAATGATAATCCTCAAAAATTAATTCAACTTTTTAAAGAAAATATAGCAAATCGATTAGGTAAAGTTAATCAGCAAGATTTTGATAATCTTTTACAGTTAATCAATCTTTGTTTAGAGAAAAACGTAGGGGATTTGCTTACTATTTATTCGGATAAAAAGGAATTAGTTTCAGCGGCTTTTTTTATCAAACATAAAAACAAAGTAACACAAGTTGTTTGTGCATCCGATTTAAAAAATAGAGATAATGGCGCGAATACTTTTTCTAACGATTGTGCTATTTTTAGATATCAAAAGCATTTTGATATCTATAATTTCGGAGGATCTTCTATAAAATCGATTGCAAAATATTATAAAAGTTATGGAGCAGAAACTGAAGAATATTATCAAATAAAGTATAATAATTTACCTTATTTAATAAAGTTGTTTAAACGTTAGAGTTTAAAAAAATATCAAAGTTTTTTGGAATTTTTTTATTGAAAATAATTGCGGATAAATCTTCTGTATAAGGTTCTTTTTGCTTTATTACTTTACAAGGGTTACCAACAGCAACAGAATTGCTAGTAATGTCTTTATTAACCAAAGAATTTGCACCAATGATAACATTATTACCGATAGAAACTTCTGGTAAAACAGTGCTGTTTGCACCAATCCAAACATTATTACCAATTGTAATTGGTTTTCCTTTTGTGTGCTCTCTTAAATTATTGCCTTTATGATTAGACGAAATGATAGAAACTCCAGGTCCCAATTCAATATTTGAACCAAAAATAATTCCGTTATTTGCTTGTATGTAATTGTTATTATTATCTCCAGGATCACATAGAATACCTTTTGTAATGTTTTCTGCCGCCAAAACTTTAGATGTAAAATGTACTGGCCAATTTACTTTTGGGTTTAATCTGAATAATTTTTGCGGAATTAAATAATGAAAAAACAAAATATAATAGCGAAGATATCCATATTTTGGTCTGTAATACTCAGGATACATCCAATTAATTATCCCTCCAAAAAAGAAAAAATCTAGCTTCTTAAACATTATTTTTTTACAATAGTTTTTAAGTGATTTAAAAAATAAGCGAGTAGTAATATATAACCCACACCACCAAAAATAGCCAAAATTAAAATTGTAACAGTTATATCGTTATATAAATATCCAAAATAAATAGCAATTAGATTAACGATGAATAGATAGATATTAAAAATTAGACTTTCTAAATTTTTATTTAATACTACAACTAAACTGCTTATCGGGTTAAAAGTACTCCTTCCAAGTATAAGAATAGATAAGATTAAGGAATAAGACCTTAAGTTATTCCACTTGTGATTAAAAATAGATTCTAATACAGTCATACCCACTGTATTTATTAAAATTAGAAAGGCTAACATTAGAATTAAGTTGATGCTAACAATTTTTTTAGTTAATTTTAATAAGTCTGTTTTATTCTCATTCAATAGTTCTGATGATTTTTGAAAAAAAACATTAGATACAGACGATGATATTAGAAATAAAGGAGTCCCTAAAATTTTAAGGCTAAAAAAATACACACCGGCTTCTTCAGCTCCAAAAAAGGTTAGAATTAGTATAGGCATTAAATTATTTGCTATTGCATTTGTTACTGAAGAGGGAAGTAAGTATTTTACAATAGTATTCCTTTTTTTAATTCCTTTTTTTATTTCTTTTAAGTTCGATTTAGAAATTACATTCCTATTTTTAAAAAAGTAAAAAAGTAATACTAAAAATTGCGAAATTAAAAATCCTAAAATTAAACCAAATACATTAAAATAGTAATAAAGTAAAAACTGAAAACTAATATTACTGATAGTTAAAAATATTTTTGAATTAGAAAGTATAGAAAATTTCTTTTTGAAGGTAAGTAAGTTTTCATTTACCAGGTTAAATGAAAGTAATAAAGCACCAATCAAGGAAAGAAAAATAAGGTTAAGATTTAGCGCTTCCTGAAAAAAATAAATTGAAAAGGCAAATAATAGAGCCGAAATTATAAAGGTTAATATTGGTATTAACACTAGTAAAAAATTAAACCAATTTGTACTTTCTGTATCATCTTTTGAAATTACAATACACTTGTCTAATTGCAGTGTAGAGATTACAGATACAATACTAATAATACTTACAAATACACCAAAAATTCCGTACGCTTCTTCTCCATATATTTTTGCTACAAAAATTGCACCAATAATAGCAATAACCTGTGCAAATAAGGTTCCTCTAAACATTATAAAAATGTTCTTATAAAATGGTTTTAATGAGTTTTGTGAGACTTGAGTGTTCAAAAATTTTATTTTAACAAATATAACGCAGAAACTCTTTTTTTAGTATTAAATTTATATTTTTATTGCAATGAAAATAGAACACGTCTTTTTTGACTTAGATCATACTTTGTGGGATTTTGAAAAAAATTCTGCATTAACTTTTGAGAAAATTTTTTTAGAAAATAATATTGATGTAGAAATTACTGATTTCCTAGAGGTGTATGTGCCACTGAATTTGAAGTATTGGAAATTATATAGAAATGAGAAAGTATCTAAAGAAGAGTTGAGATATGCACGTCTTAAAAAGTCTTTCGATGCAGTAAATTATACAATTTCTGATGATTCAATAGAGCAACTAGCAACAGCATACATAGATAATTTATCAGAATTCAATAATTTATTTGAGGGTGCTTTTGAATTGTTAGATTATTTAAAAGAGAAGTACACTTTGCATATTATTACCAATGGTTTTGAAGAAGTTCAAAATAAAAAAATGGTAAACTCTAAATTGTATCATTATTTCGATCAGATTATTACCTCAGAGTCTGTAGGTGTGAAAAAACCAAATCCAAAGGTTTTTAATTTTGCTTTAGAAAGTGCAAATGCTAGAAAAGACAACTCTATTATGATTGGTGATAGCCTGGAAGCAGATATTCAAGGAGCCTTAGATGTGGGTTTAGAGGCAATTCATTGTGTTTTTGATGATGAGACTGCTACTGGAAAAAATATTGTTTCCGTAAAAAAATTATTAGAAATAAAACAATATCTTTAAAGTAGGTTTGGTTTACAATTGAATTAACCCCTAGTTATGAACTTATTAAAAATATATAGTACCGTTTTAATTACTATTTTTTTTCTATCGTGCTCTCAGCCTTTAGATTTTAAACAATTAGAAGAGTATACTATTATGCCTTCAATTTCTTATTCTCTAGTCTTTTTTTCAATAGATGCATCTAATTTTAATACTATTATTTCTGGTTTACCAGCGGCCACTGAGGTGAATGAAACTACAAATTTTAAACTTTTAGAGAATAGTTTTATAAAACAAAATTTGGTGCAATTAGATTTTAATTTTAAAATAAAAAACGAATTTAATCGTATTTTTTTATTAGATATTAACTTATTAGATGCACAAAGCAATACAATCCATAAAGTATTTGATGGATTTGAAATTAGTGGAAATGCATTGGATATAAGTGCCGAAGTGGTACTAATTATTGAAGATTTTCCAGAGGTTTTAAATTTTACTAAGGTTCAGTTTATAATTGGTTTAAAAGATACAACTACAATTCTAGATGCTACTAGTTTTAGTAAAATAGAGTTTAAATCGTCAGTAGTAATGCATTTAGAATCAACTATTTAATATGCGGATAATTGTCTTAATTTTCACTTTTTTAATAGGTTTAAATTCTTTTTCACAGAATAAACAGGTTTTGTATGATTTTGCAGGTTTGCCACAAACATTACTTTTAAACCCGGGTTTAGAGACCGATTATAAGTTTCATATTGGTGTGCCTTTATTATCTGCTATTTCTTCTGAAATTGGATCTACTGGTTTTTCTCTTTCTGAAATTTTTGCTGTAAATAACAATACTATAAATGATAAAATTAGTGCTGTTTTAAATAAAATAGATGCGAACGATTATTTAAAAGTTAATACTCAAATAGAAGTCTTTAGTGCTGGTTTTAGATTTGATAAGAAAACATATGTAAGCTTTGGTTTTTATCAAGAATTAGATGCTATCGGTTATTTGCCTAAAGATGCGCTTACTTTAATTAACGAGGGAAATATTAGTTATTTAAATAAAAGTTTTAGTATTTCTGAAATGATATACAAATTAGATGTTTTAGGAGTAATTCATGCGGGAATTTCAAGAAAGGTGAGTGATAAACTAACACTTGGTGGACGATTTAAAGTATATTCTTCAGCTTTAAATTTAGAAACAACAAATAACTGGGGAACTTTTACAACGAGGCTGGGTAACAATAGTATTTATATCCATCATTTAGATAATGTAAATTTAAATTTAAGGTCATCTGGGCTTATTTCTAATAATGAATATATAAGTGATGTAAGTACCTTCATTGAAAACAGTCTGTTAGCGGGTAATTTAGGTGCAGGTATAGACCTTGGTTTTACCTACCACGTAACTCCACAATTACAGTTTTCTGGAAGTCTAATAGATTTTGGTTTTGTGCAGCACACTAAAAATATTAAGAATAATTTAATAGTTGGTAGTTATACATTTGAAGGGATTGAGTTCGAGTTTGATTCTAATAGAAATTATTGGGGAGAATTGGATGCTGCACTAAAGGAGCAACTACCAATTGTAGATAATCAAGATAGTTATACATCCTGGAGGCCTGCAAAATTGAATGTTGCTATTAAATATAGTTTCGGAGAAAAAAGAAGTAAATATTGTTATGACAATACTTTAAAAGATTTTTATACAAATGCTTTTGGTGCACAACTTTATTCTGTATTTAGACCATTAAGACAACAATTTGCACTCACTAGTTTTTACGAAAAATCATTTTCGAATAAACTACAATCAAAAATAACATATACTATAGATGATTACTCATACTATAATATTGGTGTGGGTGTTTCTGCAAAAATATGGAAAATTAATTTTTATGGAATACTTGATAATCTAACAAAATTGTCAGATATTTCGTCTGCAAATAATGTTTCTTTACAGTTCGGTTTTAATTTGTTATTTAATTAATATGAAAAATATAATTTTAGTACTCTTTCTAATAATGTCTTATATTTTTGTTTTTGGACAAGAAAAAAAAGTAAATAATTACAAATTTATAGTTGTACCAGATCAATTTGATTTTTTAAAACAGAAGGATGAATATAAGACTAGTTCTTTAACTAAATTTTTATTAAAAAAAAACGGCTTTACAGCAGTTCTAAATTCAGAGCAGTATCCTAAAGATCTAATAGATAATCCTTGTAGCGGTTTAAAAGCTCTTGTTTTAGATAAGTCTTCTGTGTTTAAGATTAAGGTAATAATAGAGCTTAGAGACTGTTCTAATAGGTTGCTATATACTTCTAAAGAAGGAGTGAGTAAGCTTAAAGAATATAAAAAAGGCTTCCAAGAGGCAATTAGAAATGCACATGCAAGCATGATCGATGTTGTTTATGAACCCTTCTTATTAGAACCTATAGGTAAAGATAAAAAAGAAATTGTTACTGTAAATCCAGTTTTAGTTAAAGAGGTAAAAGAGGTTAAATTGGAGGTTGAGTTACCGGTGATAAACAATATAGAAGAAGCTGCACAAGTATCTCCAACAAATAATATAGCACCTGCAACTTCATTATATGCGCAGCCAAAAGAGAATGGATTTCAATTGATAAACTTAAAACCACAAGTTGTATTTGTCATTTTAAATACCGGTGTTAAGGGTGTTTTTGTAATCAAAGACAAAAACGGATTACTTTATAAAAAGGGCGAAAATTGGATTGCCGAATTTTATGAAAGCGGTGAAATCGTTGTAAAAAAATATAGTATCAAGTTTTAATTTTTTTATTAATCTTAATAGCCATATTTATCTTTCCATCTATTTTTTAAGAACTCTTTAAACTGGTTTTCTCTTTGGTTTTCTCCTGGTTCATATAGTTTTGTTCCAGAAATTTCATCAGGCATAAACTCTTGCTCTACAAAGCTATTAGGATAATTATGTGAGTATTGGTATTCTTTCCCATAATCTAAATCTTTCATTAATTTTGAGGGTGCATTTCTCAAACTTAAAGGCACAGATAAATCACCAGTTTTTCTCACCAAATCCTGTGCTTTTCCAATGGCCAAATAAGAAGCATTACTTTTTGCAGAATTCGATAAATAGACGGCACATTGACTAAGTATTATCCTAGATTCTGGATGACCGATGATTGAAACCGCCTGAAAGGTATTGTTAGCAAATATTAAGGCAGTAGGGTTGGCATTTCCAATATCTTCTGAAGCCAAAATCAACATTCTTCTAGCTATAAACTTTACATCTTCGCCACCTTCTATCATTCTAGCCAACCAATATACCGCCGCATTTGGATCACTTCCGCGTATGGATTTTATAAAAGCAGAAATAATATCATAATGTTGTTCTCCAGTTTTATCATATCTGGCTGTGTTTTGCTGTATTTTAGATAATACAAGTTTATTTGTAATTTCAATTTCATCATCAACAGAAACTAAGATTTCGAATATATTTAAAAGTTTTCTAGCATCTCCTCCGGAAACCTGCAGTAAAGCATCTGTCTCTTTTAATGTAATTTTTTTTGATGAGAGAAATTCGTCTTTCTTCATTGCTCTATGCAAAAGAGCCACTAAATCTTTTTTATCAAAAGAATTTAAAATATATACTTGGCACCTAGAGAGTAGGGCAGGAATCACTTCAAAACTTGGGTTTTCTGTAGTTGCTCCAATTAAGGTTACCCATCCTTTTTCAACGGCTCCTAATAAAGAATCTTGCTGAGATTTACTAAATCTATGAATTTCATCAATAAATAAAATAGGGTTTTTAGCAGTAAATAAACCACCACTTTTTTTAGCTTTTTCTATAACATCTCGTACATCCTTCACACCAGAACTAATAGCACTTAGGGTATAAAAAGGCCTTTTACTCTCTGTTGCAATAATATTAGCTAGCGTAGTTTTACCAATTCCTGGAGGACCCCAGAGCAATAAAGAAGGGATCATGCCTTTTTTAACTAAATTAGTTAAAACACCCTCTTTTCCTACCAGATGTTGCTGACTAATATAGTCTTCTAATACTTTAGGTCTAATTCTTTCTGCCAAAGGTTCATTCATTTTGTAAAAATAGCAAAGTTTTATGACAGAAGTTGCTATTTTTTATTTTGGTAACATATTTGTTATTTTTGTAACTATGAAAGATGAAAGTCATTTAAAAACGTCAAGATCTATTTTCTTTATACCAATAGTATATGTTGTTGCTATTTGGTTGATTTATTGGGTTGAAATTTATTTTAATTTTAATTTTAATAAGTATGGCGTTTTACCAAGAGATTTAATGGGGTTAAGAGGCATTATTTTTACACATTTTATTCATAGTGATACCAATCACCTTTTTAACAATTCAATTCCGTTGTTTGTTTTGTTATTAAGCGTATTCTATTTTTATAGAGATATTGCCTACAAGGTTTTAATTTTTGGAGGTCTATTATCCGGACTCTTAACTTGGGTTATAGCAAGAGAATCTTATCATATTGGTGCAAGTGGCATTGTGTATCTATTATTTAGTTTTGTTTTTTTTAGTGGAATTATTAGAAAACACTATCGATTAGTAGCGCTTTCTTTCATTATTATATTTCTATACGGAAGTATGATTTGGTATGTTTTACCAATTAAAGACGGTATGTCTTGGGAAGGACATTTATCTGGTTTATTAATCGGTTTGGTTTTTGCTGTATTTTACAGAAAAAAAGGACTTATCAAAAAAGAGCATCAGTTCTCAAAAACTGCATTTGATCTTTTATTTGATGAGAATGGTAATTATGCTCCGCCAGAAATAGAGGAGGAGCAAGAGGAAGAAATAAAATAAATATTTTTAATTTTTAACAGTAGGAATTCTTTGTCTTATCGTTTCATATAAGAAAGCTCCACATGCAACTGAAACATTTAAGGAAGCTATTTCACCTAACATTGGCAATTTAGCCTTATAATCTACCATTTTAAGTATCGACGGATTTACACCTCTTTGTTCAGAACCCATAACAATTGCAATTGGTTGGTTCATGTTTATATCATAAATAGAGTCTTCTGTTTTTTCTGTAGCAGCAACAGTCTTAATTTCGGCAGCTTGTAAAATATACAATGCATCTTTTATATGGTCTACTTTACAAATAGGTATTTTAAAAGCGGCACCTGCAGAAGTTTTTATCGTTTCTGCATTTACAGGAGCACTTCCATCTTTTTGAATAATAATACCGTTAACACCTGTACATTCTGCAGTTCTTATAATTGCTCCAAAGTTTCTAACATCAGAAAGTTGATCTAATAATAAAAATAAGGGTACGTTATTATTTTCTAAAGTTTGTTCAATTAGAGTTTCTAAATCATGAAATTCTACTGGAGATATTTGAGCAACAGCGCCTTGATGGTTTCCGTTTTTAGACAAACGATTTAACTTTTCTATTGGAACTAAGCTTGTAGTGATCCCTTTCTCTTTTATCAATTTATTTAACTCATAAAAAAGAGAACCCCGCAATTCTTTTTGAAGGTATATTTTGTTCATTGTAGAGCCCGATTCTATAGCTTCTATGATTGCCCTAAGGCCAAAAATATTTGTATTGTCTTGCATACTGCAAATGTACTTAAAAATAAAAAACCACCTCGAAGTGAGGTGATTTTTTTATTTAAGTTATAAAAAATTATTGTCTAATATTTCAAATTACCTTATGAGGCAATTTAATTTTAATTTATAGACTAGTTTTAATCTGTATTAAAATCTATAGATACACCAGTCGTATCCAAAATACTTCCGTCTCCAGTAAATTTTACAACACCGCCAATAGTCAATGTGTAATCACCACCAGTCCAGCCATCGCCATAGGCATCTAAAGCAACAAACGTGTATGACCTTCCAGCACACAATGTAATTGCTACTGAATCTGTAGTGGTTGTTCCTGGTCCTGTATCAGGATAACCACCAGTAGAGACTACAATACTATCTAAAGCATCTCGGATTTCCCAATATACTTCAGAACCATAACGATCAAATGATAAATCTAAGGTAGCAATTATTTCGGTACAGTTTTGAACATACGCAAGAGTAGTTGATTCACCGTGATAAGAGCCAGCTTCATCTTTAAAGTTAATTGTAATTTCATTTATTCCAATACCTAAGTTTACATCAGATAAAGAAACAGTTAAAACTCCTTCGTTTGATCCAGCTGCAATTGATACAGAAGCAGGTACATCATATGAACCAGCCGCTGCTTTAGCGCCATCAACAGTTACGTTAAAAGTTGTTGCAGCACTATATACTTTAGCTGTATATACAGGTATATCAAAAGTAGTTGCTCCTCCAGGATCAACTCCCGTGGAATATTTGTCAGTTCCAAATGCAATATAATCCAAAGCAGGAGTTATTCCTACTGCGTTTTCCTCACAACTAGTAATCAAAACCAAAGGCAGTGCTAGTAATAAAAGGTAAATTATTTTTTTCTTCATTGTGAATGTGTTTTTAAATTATTATTGATAAAAAAATAAATTTTAGTATACCTCTTTGCTAAAAAGGCATACTAAAATAATTATCTATTTTCGTTTACGCTATCGGTTATATTATCGTTTGCATCTATTTCAGATTGAGGTACTTTCAAGAAAAATCTTTTATCATCTGCTACTAAGCTACTAGCTCCTGTAAGCCTTTGATTCCCTGTTCTTGTGATCCCTGTTCTATATCTTTTAGCATCAAACCATTCAACTCCTATTTCAGCATAAAGTTCTTTACGTCTTTCTACTAGAATTTCATCTAACAGTGCTTGACCAATATTCTTTGATTTTGTTGCTGAAGCATCTCTATTAGATTGTAAAGCAAAAAGTAGAGTATGTGCTCCAGTTATATCTCCATTGTGATATTTCGCTTCTGCTTCTACCAATAACATTTCTGCTGTTCTAATTATTGGGTGATCAGAATCAAAAGTAAAAGTAAATTTAGTTGAAATATAATTTCTATAATCGTCTGCAGGAACATTATACGCTTCTACAAAAGTGTTTCTAATATCAGAAGCTGTGAATAAAGTAACAAAATCATTATTAAAATAAGTAGCAGAATAAGAAGTATTATAATGGTCAGACATTGCGTGTGGTGCACCCCAATAGTAATTAGATTGATCTAAAGATTGAGCGCTGCCCCAAATCCATTCTGAATCAGCAATACTATTAAAACCATTAGTATAATTTTTGTTCAATATACTAGCAGGGCTTCCTCCTCCATATGATTTTCTGGCAGCATCTTCTGCTTCAGACCAGTTGCCCATAGTTTGGTGCACTCTAGCCAATATTCCATAAGCTACATTTTGATTGATGTAAGATTTTGCAAGTCTATCCGAAGTCAAATTGGAAGTTGCATAGCCTAAATCTTCTAAAATTAATGCATACATTTCAGTTAGTGTACTCATTGGATTTCCTTCCTTTGCAACTTCCGTATAGATTGGGGGCGCAGGTAAGGAAGCATCGTATGAATAAGTATGTTGAAATTCCATTGCTAATTGAAAATAGAAAAATGCACGAATAGCTTTTCCTTGAGCAATAATCTGTTCTTTATCTAGATCAGATAATTCAGAATTTTCTGCACCATTAATTAAATTATTAGCTTGATTAATCATGTAATAAGGATAGTTCCATGAAAACCTAACACGTCTGTAAGTTGGCTCTCTATTCAAATTTTCATAATCGAATAAAAACCAAGTAGCTCTTTGGATAATATCATTTCCCTTTACAGTTCTCGCATAATAGATTGAGTTTACTCCTGCGGCATCAGTAGCGTCGAATTGAGATCTAAAGTTTCTCATTATACCTGATACGAATGCATTAGCTCCTTCTCTAGAACCAAAAATTACACTAGAGGTAACAGAATCTGTTGGCTGAGGATCATTTAAAAATTCTTCGTTACAACTTATTAAAGAACAAGTCAAGAACAACAGTAATAATAAATTTAAATTATTTTTTTTCATTTTGTAAGTTTTTAAAATTCTAAATTAATACCCAAAGAAAATATTCTTTGATTGAAAGACCTACTGTTTGTAGTTCCAGATATACTTTGCTCAGGATCAATCCCTTTGTGAGATTGAACCGTTACTAAATTATCACCTTGTAAATAAACTCTAAGCTTACTTATTCCAATATTTTCAATTTTAGTTATCGGAAAATTAAATCCAAAAGTTAATGCTTTTAACCTTAAGTAATCATTTTTAAATAAAAATCTTGTTGATGTTGAGTTGAAATCATTCTGACTGTTCTGTAAACGTGGAATATTAGTAATATCACCTGGATTTTGCCATCTATCAGCTATATCAACAGAAGCTGTTCTTCCAAATGTTTCAAACCCACCCATTAGGCCAGCGTATGTAGAATCATATATATATGCACCAACACTAAAGTTCATTAATACGTTTAAGTCAAAATTACCATAGATAAAGGTATTTGTTATTCCCCCTTCAAAGTCTGGTAAAGATTCTTTACCAGTTGCATACCGAGTAGCATCTGCATACTCATCTGTAACTAGCTTTGTTCCAGTCGGTTCGTTTTCAGCATCTAATTCATCTTTAAACCAAAGTGCTTTTCCGGTTGAAGGATCAACTCCTGCATATTCTCTCACAAAGAATTCGTATAAGGAAGTACCAACTTCCCATCTTTTTGTTCCACTTATAAAAAATTCTTGAGTTAACTCTGTAATTTCATTTTTAGTAGCTGTAACATTTAAGTTAGTACTCCATTGAAATTTATCCTTTTCTATGTTTAGAGTTCTTAATTCAAATTCTATACCAGAATTTTTTAAGGAACCTACATTGGTTGTAATACTTGTATTTCCTGTAGAACCTGGTAATGGCTTATCATAAATTAAATCTATTGATTCTTTTTCGAAATAAGAAATACTTCCATTTATTCTGTTATTTAAAAACCCAAAATCTAAACTTGCATTTAATGAAGCTGCTTTCTCCCAAGATAATAATGGGTCACTTACCGCACCAAGTACAACACCAGTTTGTGTTAATTCATTATAACCAGTTTCAAATAATGATAGGTATGGGAAGTATCCAATACCTCTATTATTTCCTAATTCACCGTAAGATGCACTTAGTTTTAAGTAGTTTAAAACAGGATTTCCTTCTAAGAATTTTTCTTTAGAAATAAGCCAAGCACCACCTACAGAATAAAAATCTCCAAATCTAGTTTCTTCTGAAAATCTAGAAGATCCATCACGTCTATAAGATCCTTCAATAAAATATTTGGTAGCATAATTATAAGAAAATCTCGCTAAATAACTTTCTATCCTTTCTTCACTTACGTATCCTCCAACACCTTCTGGCGTAGTACTACCATTTAGTACTTTTACATTAGGCAAGAACCCAACACCTTGAGCGTTTAGAGCATCAACTTTAAATTTGTAAGCTTCTTGTATTACGCTAGCTGAAACATTATGAGTCTCATTAAATGTTTTATCAAAATTTAATGAATTAATAAGGTTTAATGTAGTTGTTACATTTCTTGTTTGAGAAACACGACCACCAACGTTTGATGCATAACCAAATTCATTATTTACATATCCATAACTATCAAATAAAACTTTTTCAAAACCTAAGGTCGTTTTGAAATTAATATTGTCTGAAAATTTCACTTCAATATTACCGTTTGCTTGAATATTGTCTCTATTGTTTATATTAATGTAATTAAATAATGCACCATATGCATTTTCACCCTCTAAAGCTGGTCTTGTTCCATTTGTTACTTGTCCAGCGGTATTTCCATAATCGAAAATTGGATTTCCAAAGTTATCATTTACCAATGCACCAACTTCATCTCTTCTATACAAAGGGTATATTGAAGATACGCTAGTAGTCCATTGAACAGCTGACTGATATGAGGAACCTGATTGAGTTGGGTTATTTTGCTTCGATGTTGAATATGAAGTGTTAAAACCAATTTTCAACCAATCCTTTAGGTAAGAGGTCATATTTAATCTTGTTGTTATTCTCTCAAAGTCGGATTCTGAAATACTACCTTGCTGATCTAAATAATTTACCGAGAAAAAATATGTGGATGAATCAGAACCTCCTGATGCAGTAAGTCCGTGTTCTTTTCTAATTGCAGCTTCATTAAAAAGTAATCCAGCCCAATCTGTTTCCCATAATTTATTGCTTGTTACTAAATTTCCGCTTTCATCAACTGGATTAGGTACTGATGGTCCATAAGGATTGTAGCCAAAACCAGAAATTAAAGTATTAGATGCGTTTTGCGCTGCAGTTGCAGGGTCAGTATTATTGACATATACTTCAGCGTTTTTGATAGCTTCCCAAGAGTACCTCATTTGATCATCGGTATTTAAGAATTCATGTTGTTTTACTGCTTGGTTAGCAAAACCTGTAGATGATCTTAAAGTAATTTTAGTAGGAGCATTTATTGTTCCTTTTTTTGTATTAATCAAAATCACACCATTCGCACCTCTAGATCCATATAAAGCAGTTGAAGAGGCGTCTTTAAGAACATTCATAGACTGAATCTGATCTGCACTTATTGAATTAATATTTCCGTTGTAAGGTGTGCCATCCAAAATAATTAATGGAGAAGCATCTGCATTTATAGATCCAATTCCTCTAATTCTAATAGTTGGATTATTTCCAGGTTGACCACCAGCAGAAATAATATTCACACCAGAAACTGTTCCTTGTAATGCATTTGTTACGGAAACTAACTGTTGTTTTTCTATAACTTCATTAGATATCACAGCAACTGATCCTACAATAGATTCTTTTGTTTGAGTACCATAAGCAACAATAACAACTTCGTCAAGACTACTAGTGTCTTCTTCCATTTTGACATTAATAGTTATAGAATTACTTGTTTTTCTTTCGGTTACTTTATAGCCAAGATATCTAAATACTAATACAGCACCTGTATTTACTTTGATCGAATACTTCCCATCAAAATCAGTTTCTGTACCTTTTGAACTACCTTTTATTACAACACTTACTCCTGGCAATACACCCGAACTATCGGATACTGTCCCTGAAATGGTACTTTCCTGCGCAAATGATATGTGCACTACTAACCCCAGAAAAAGCGTTAAAATTCCTTTAAACTTTGTCTTCATATTCGTTTTATTTTTAAATTTATTTGAAGCAAAGCTCTTAAAAAAAATGTTAAAAAATATGCTTTTAACATTTTTTTAACATTTTTTTTTATTAATAGTTTCAATTTAAAACTGTTTTATTGAGTTTTTTGTAAAAAAATTAGCAGTAGAATAAGGGAATATTATCAGATTTATAATTGTTGTAAGTTTTTATTATTTCTTAGTCTTTTAATTTATTTTCATGTTTTTAGAAGTACAAATGATTCTTATTCTTTTGATATTTTTTTTAAATATAATTTATGTTTTACCTTTTAGTACGGAGTTTAAAAACTTTTGTTTTAGTTAAAAAGAGTTAATTTATTAAACACACTTTTAATAATAGTAAAATTATTATTTATTTTTCATTTTGAATGAATCCTGCTATTATTCGTCTTAAAAATTATGGATATTCGGAAGTATGGATTATGAAGGATCTTTAACCTAGTAAAAATAATTTTTTTTTAAAAATACTAATAATTTTTTAAAGTTTAAAATGTTTAAGACGCGTTAAAATATTTATTAAATTTTTATAATTTTTTTAGTTATAATGGTATTACCAGAATAAATTTTAATAAAATAAATACCAGCATATGCGTTTTCAAGAGTAATATTTTTATTGTCAAATACAACCTTTATGAATTTTCCAAGCGTGTCATATATTTCAATCTTATCTATTGAAAGCGTTGTGCTAACATAGATAATTCCGGTAGTTGGATTTGGATATATATTTATGTTATTTGACAGCTCAAATGGGTTAACATTTAATACTTCGCAGATATTTCCATTAACGTTTATTTCTACAGTTTTTGTTGGAGTTAAATCTTTACCAGTAAATGCGGCATAATCTTTAGAAAATTTGATTGCTCTAAATACAAAATTAGCAGAGGCTGTTTCTCCTTGATTAAGTAATCCGTTATTGGTGTCTGGATTAATGTACTCCCAAACAATGTTATTGTTACTATCAATTTCAAAGAAATAACCAGAGTCTCCGTCACATATTAACATATTTCCGTTGGGCAGTCTTTGTGCGCTTGATAGTATAGATGAGAAAAAATTTTCATTTTTTATAGGGTCTGTATATGTCCATTCTGATGCTGTTGGACCATATCCTAATGTCGTATCATAAGCATATACTCCAGTGGCAGTTGTAGTTGGAGTTATCATTTCTATACTTGAATACCTTCTAGAATTTCCATTGCTAAAAATAAGTAGTTTACCAGCATCTAATAAGTCATCCGCAATCCAATGCGGGTAATGTTGACTAAATAAAGTCCTACTAGCGGTATCTCCCATTCCATATGATTCCGGGTTGCCCCACCGATATAAGAAATCTCCACCTTTTTCATAGTTGCCACCAGAGTGCAAAGCGGCTTCTGCTGCACTAGTAGAATGATCTATTATGTAAATTTCGCTTAAAAGTCGCGAACTTATAATTATTTGATCTAGATTTTCGTTGTATTGTAAAGAATTTATATGCAACCAATTGGCATTACCTAGTTCTGCGGCGAGATAGTTGAAGTCTAACAATTCAGGATGGTCTTTTACAATACCAAAATTATTTTTCGTATTGTCAAAATCTTGAATTAAGTGATCTTTCATATCCCATTCCCAAATGATATTAGCTTCGTCTGTGCCAAGTATTGGTTCTAATTCGACAATTTTGGGTATAAATATATTTTCATCTAATATTAGAGAAGGATTTCTACCTGCAAGTATTGCATCATTTTTAGACATAACAGTAACAGCTAGCATTAAGATATTCCCATTTGGTAAAGGGTATACATCATGATTTTGCGTAAATTCTGTTGATGAGTAGGTATACTCCCAAAGTAAATTATTGTCCCAGTCAAATAATTCTATTTGACCACCAACGCCACCAAATGTAATTTCTGAATTTTGTATTTTTCCTGTTTTAAGAAGGTTTCCGTTTTCTAACAGGTAAACGGAGGCAGAGGGTTTGAAAGGACTAATCCATTGGTGAACAATTTCACCGCAGTTATTAATTAGATATGTTTCATAAGATCCTAGGGGTGCAAATAGGGTATAACCATCATAGGCGTCATTGCTATTTAGAATTGTGCCAACAGTATTTTGTCCTGTTACTTTAAAACCTATGAATATAAATAAAATATAAATATAGTTTTTCATACTTAGATTTAATAAAAAAAAAAGCCACCAAGGATGGCGGCTTTTTAAAATTATGTTTTTAAATTATGGACATGCGTTAGTACCACTTGAAACTACGCCTTCAGTTGGTATAGATGAATAATCTAATGAACCTGATTCATAAACAGTTCCATCAGGAGCAGTTAATTTGAAATAGTTTTCACTTTCCCATCCTGGGCCACCACCTGTGCCACCTCCAGAAACATATGCTATTGAATATTCAGCAGCATTACTAATAGCGATCAAATGTGTTACATCAGCGGGTCCTGCTGGTTGAACATATTGAGTAGTAATACCATTTGTTATAACCTCTATGTATCCTCCGTTCCATCCATCTCCATAGGTGTCATGAGTTACTAAAGTCCAATCACAAGGAAGTCCGAAAACATTTACACTCATAGTACTTGTTTCAGATTCTTGACCATTTGCTGTTTTTTCATATACAGAAACAGTAGCTGTTCCAGGTTCAGTAAAAAATACATTCATTTGAGAAGTTCCTCCAGCTACAGGTTTTGCCTCACCACCAGTTACGTTCCAAATAAATTCTGATCCAGCTCTTGTACCAACTGAGTATAAAGCAGTCTCTTGTTCATAAGAAACTTCAGGTCCGCTAAAACTGAATATTTTAGCGACAACCTTGGATGCATCTTCTCCAAAGTCTACCTCTTCGTCTAAACAAGAAGTAAAAGTTAAACTAACAACCATTAGTGTAATGATTGATATGTATTTATTTATATTATTTTTCATAATGTTATTGTTGTTTTATATTAAAATTATCTCCAGCCTCCATTAGAATAATCTTGTCCAGCTTCACCTGTAGTTCCACCAAAAGTATAACCTTCTTCGCTGTTTGCATCTAAAGATGCTCCAGGAACAGGGAAATGCAATAATGTACCAGTTTGTAAAAGATTTAAACCTCTCATTTCAAAGAAAGCAAGTCCTAAACCAGTTTGCCCTAGTTCAACTATTCTTTCATAATGAATTGCAGCAGCAACATCTGCTTGCACAGCAGCTACATTAGCAAGACTACCTCTTGTAGATCTTGTGCCTGCATTTAACACAGCAGCAGCACCACTGATATTTCCAGTTCTCATTAAAGCTTCTGCTTTGTATAAATCATTTTCAGCAGATAAGAATTCAGGGTGATAAGTTTCCCAACCTGTATCTGTGTAGCTATCATAACGTTTATAGCGGTAAGAAGACCAATGGTATGTTCCTCTGTTTGCAGGAAAATCTTGAGATGACATATATTCATAATCAGAAGCAAGTCTTGCATCTGCTGAAGTAGCTTCAGGCAATATAGTTTCACCAGCTGGCCAGTAGTCAGGATATGAAGTGTCCATTAAGTTGATAGTACGTAAATCTACACGCGCCCAACCTGGATAAATCATATAAATTGGCCATTCAGAATACCAAGAATTATAACCATCACCTAGAACAGTAACATCAAAATCTAATCCATTATTTGTGTAACCTAAGATTTTATTCCAATCTAAAGCCGCTCTTTCGCTTGCGTTTCTAGCACTAGTTGCTAATAATCTAGCAGCATAAGAGTTTAAATATTTACTAAATTCTACACTACTATAAGTGTTACCATTAATTTGTGCTTCAGACAAAGTAAAATCTCCTCTATTTGCAGCAATAATTGCTAAATCTATTTTCTGAATAGCAATATTCATAGCTTCAGCATAGGTATATGCTAATCCTTCATTTAAGGTACCTGTTTCATCAGAAACATATACTTTATTAAAAACCTGGGCTAAAGAACCTATTGTAGCCGCTTGACCAAATCTAGCTAGTGCTTCGATTTTATCAATGTCGCTAAAATTACTTCCCGCAATTATTCCTGCTACAAGTCCATTAGAATCTGCTAAAACAGAATACATAGAATTGAAAAAGCTTTCAGTAATTCCAGAACTACCGTAAGTTGAATTATTATCCCAAGCTACTCTTGGCTCACTAGAAGTATCACGCATTCCAGAGTTACCCCAAGAACATGTCATTTGATCAGACATAACTGCTAATGATAATCCAGGACCCGTATAATTGTTTGCTGCTTGATACCAGTTTTGGTATATCTTAAATGCAGTTGCTTCAATACCAATCTGAACGCTTGATGGGTTTTCCACTTGAGGCACATCTAGATCTGTTTCGATATCACATGAAAGGAACATTATCGCGATTGCTCCTAACAAAATAAATTTATTGTTTTTCATTTTTTTCATTTTTTAAAATTTAACTTGAATACTAAATGTGTAAGAAGTCGGATTTGGATATACACCATAATCTATTGCATAATAATTTTGTGTAGCTCCATCGTACTTTTGTACTTCTGGATCCCATCCTGAATAGTTAGTGAAAGTAAATAAATTTCTACCTGTAACACCAAACTTAACAGAGTCAAAAATATTTCCCATTGTTTCACCTTTCAACGTATAAAATAAAGATACTTCTCTTAACTTAACATAAGAACCATCTTCTACCCATTGCGCATTTGTATTATTTGTGTCATACAAACCTTGGTAATAACTATAGGTCTTTTTATCTGCTTCTGCTTTTCCAGCTTGATCAACCATAGCATTTCTGTTATCTCTAGTTAACCATTGTCCTTGTCTGTTGTAGATGTCACCACCTTTTTGCCAGTCAAAAAGTGCATAAAAGCTAAGTGCTTTATATCTAAAGTTTGAAGTGAAACCCATTCTAAAATCAGGTGTTTGAGCACCAATTTTTGTAAAAGCATCTGCACCATCTGCATCTTTTAAAACAATAGGAGCTTCAAGGTTTGTTCCAATAGTATTTGCTGCAACAACAATTCCGTCTGAATTTATAACGTAATCTGAAATAGATTCACCAGTAGGTAATTGAGCAGACATTTGATCTAAACTTCTTACGAAATCTCTACCAAACATAGAACCAAATTCTTCACCTTCTTGAATTCTAAACATTTGACCACCATTAGGTCCTACAGTAATAGGATCTACATCTAATTGTGTAATCTCATTTTCTGTTTGTTCAAAACGAACGCCAAGATTCCAAGACATGTTTTCTTTTTTAATAACCTTTGATTCTAAACTAAGCTCTATTGTATTGAACTCAACCGTACCAACATTTTGCCATTGTCTATTTGCTCCTCCATTTGCTGGAGCAAAAATATCAACTAACATAAATTGATCTTCAGTTTTTGCTTGAGAATATACTCCTTCAAAAGAAAATCTATTTAAAAAATCAACATTTAAACCAACTTCTAATTCAGTAGTTGTAGATGGACGTAAATCTGCATTTTCTTTTACTCTGTTTGTTGATAAACCTCCATTAGCTAAGTTTATAATATCATATTGCCAGCTAAAACCAGGTCTCTGACCAGCAGTTCCGTAAGCACCACGAATTTTTAACTCCTGAACACCAGGTAGTTCAATATCTTTAGAAATACGGTATGCACCAGATACACGGAAATAATCGTTAGATCTGTTTTCAGCACCAAATAATGATGAATTATCAATTCTATACATACCATCTAGGATGTAACGATCTTTATAATCAAAACCTACAATTGCGAACATGTTGTTTGCTCTTTGGTCTGATCTAGAAGAACCAATGAAGATATCATCAGCATTAAAGTTATCTAGAGAAGCAATTCCTGGATATATTAAGTTGTAACCAACTCCATAAAAAGATTCAGAATGATAATCTTCAGCTAAGTAGCTTAATTTACCTTGTATGTTTAAATCACCAAAACTATCAGAATAATTTAAAGTAAACTGTGCTTTTTGAGATAATTGCGTAGAAGATACTTTAGAAAAACTACCATCAGAATAATCAAAGCCCCATGGTGTTGCACTACTTGTTGTGTATGTAGTAGACGGTTCTAGGTCATCACCAATATAGCTATTAGACTCTACAGAATAATTGGCATCTAAATTTAACCAATCGTTAATTTTAAGATTTAAGTTATAACCACCTAAGAATCTGAATTTTTTAGAAAGTTCTCTGTTGTTAGATAAATCATAAACAGGGTTTTCTACAGTTGCAGCCCAAGGGTTCGGTATGAAGTAATAAGGTTGACCATCAGGGTTTGGCGCGCTTACATTTACATCTGGGTCTTGTAAGACAAGATTAAATAATACACCTTCTAAACCTCCACCTGGAGTTTCATTGTTTGTACGGATGAAATTATTACTAGTAGATAGTTTTAACCATTTGTTAATTTTAAAATCCGCATTTAAACGAACTCCATATCTTTCGTAACCACCTACTTCTTTAAATATACCTTCATTCTGAGTTCTTTCAGCAGAAAAGAAGACATTTGTTGTCTCAGACGCATCTGCAACTGAGGCATATAATGTTTGATCACTACCTGTTTTGTAAAATATATCCTGATTGTTATAATAAACACCATATGGGTTATCATTAAATCCGTCAGCAGATGGAGTTCTTGCTCCAGATAATACTCCTACAGCACCAACACCATTATAATCAGGTGCATAATTTACACCAGCATATGATGTATATGTTCCTTGATTTGCTGCAAAATCATCTGATAATTCATAATTATGAGACTGACTTAAGCTAATTTGATTTTGTAATCTAGAGAAACCCGTATCACTTTTCAAAGTCACTTGAGGTCCAGTTCCTTTTTTACCTCTTTTACTTGTAATAACAATTACACCGTTACCAGCTCTAGAGCCATAAAGAGCAGAAGCAGAAGCTCCTTTAACAATCTCGAAAGATGCTATATCTGAAGTGTTAATATCTGCAAGAGTACCTTCTACAATTACACCATCTATTAAAATTAATGGAGATTGACCACCAAATAAATTGGTTGCACCTCTTAATTGTATGGTTGCTCCAGCTCCTGGTTGCCCAAGATTTGTAACAGTAACACCGGCAACTTTACCTTGTAAAATACTTGCAGCTGAAGTAGGTGGTGCATCTTCTATATCTTTAGAACTAACTGAATTTACAGTTACAGATAATTTTTTCTTAGATGTTGGTCCTGCAACCCCTGTAATAATAATCTCATCTAATAAGCTTGCATCCTCTTCTAGGGTTACATTAATATTATTTGAAGAGCCTACTGTTTTTTCAGACGTTTTGTATCCTAAATAACTAAAACTTAAGATGTCTCCTGTTTTTGCTTGAATAGAATATTTTCCGTCAAAATTTGTTTCAGTTCCTGAACTTGTTCCTTTTACAACAACACTTACACCAATTAATGTGCCAGAGGAGTCGGATACAGTACCAGAAATAGACTTTTCCTGTGCAAAGGTTATTTGCACAACGAGCGCCAATAATACCGTTAAAATTCCTTTAAACTTAGTTTTCATTTTATAATGGTTTGAATTAATTAGTATCAAAAGTCTTAATTTTATCTTAATAAAACTATTTTTTAACAGAATAAATGTGAATTTATTTATTTTTTTTATCTTTTTTTGATAATTATGTAAAATAATGAGTGATAACTGTCTCATTTATTGTTTTTAAGTAACAGATATATTTTTAATGTACCACCTATTATTAAATAAAAAGAGTATATATGGTAAAAAAGTGAGTGATAGTAAAGGTTTTTGTTGTTTTTGTAGTTGTTTCGAGAAATAGGTTTTTTAAAAAAAACATATAAATAAGACGAGAAATATTAATTTAGACTTGGTTGTGCTATTATTAGTGTGTTCAAATGATAAATATTTAAGAATTATTTATTATCGATTTTAAAATATTATTTTATCTTCATTACTTTTAAATTTATGCCGTGTTTTTGGCTCTTCCTTTATTTTGGTTCTCTTTTTATTTTTTTAAACTAATTGGAAAATACATGTTGCTGTCATATAATTAAAAAAGAGTAAGTTGTATGAAAGGTATTTGAATAACCTATGCCAATAGTTGCTTATCTTTTTTGGAGTTTTCTTTAGTGCATATAGATTAAAAACTGTAAAGTTTTATTTTTCGAAGAATAATTGGTTGAATAACCTTATTTGTATTTTCCTTTTATTATCTGTCAACACCCTTTTTGAAATTTAAAAACTGTCTAATAGACAGTCTTTTTAAATTTTATTTAGGAGTAAATAATAATTATGTTGATTTATTCAGTTTTTATTCATGCTGAGTTTGTTGGTTTTTGATTTTCTAAAAAAAAGATTTAAACTTTTATGGGTTGGATCTTTTTTTATAAGGTAACTTAGTTTTACTTAATGCTAGGCGCTATTTCTCTAATAATAAAATATTCATCATTTCTAAGGCTGCTACTTCACTTAGTTCTTTTATTTTTTTATCACTTGTATTGTCACCTATTTCAAAGGTAATGCCTGTAGCATTAAATCTATTTAAGAACCAGCCTTTAGATACTGGTTTTTTACTGTTCTGAGAAGCTTCTTTAATTTTATAGTTTGCTATTTTATTTTCAATATTTTTAAACCAGTCATCTATGAAGTTTGGTAAGGTAGTTTCTTTGCGTTCTTCGTTAGTGTAAAAAATATCATACCATGTAGAGTGAAAATCTAGTCCTAGTATAACTACTGATTTATTTTTTTTTATTTTTTTTTCTATAAAATTTACAGCATGTTTTATTTCAGGTTGCTTGTAATAAGACCAATCCCTGTTTAAGTCAATCCCATTGGTGTTATGTCTCCAATGACCCAGGTCTACTCCATCTGGATTCATTATAGGAAATGCTATTATTTGATATTTGTCTAAGAATTTTTTTGATATTTGTGTGTCTTCTAGTATTTTTCCAATAAAATATTGAAATGCATAATAACCGGTTGTCTCTGGGGGATGCTGTCTTGTTAGCAGTACAATAATATCTTTTTGATCATGTTTGCTATTATCTGAAAATAACACAGGTATATCTCTGCCTAAGGCTGTTTTTCCAACTGTTTTATAGTTCAGAGTATTGCTGTTTTTCTTTATCATTTCCTGATACCATTTCTTCACATCCTTTGATGATTCTATTTTTTGAGCAGCTATTATTTGCGGGATAGCCGATAATTCTAGTTTAACTAGGGCATTATTTTTTTTATTAAGTATTTTTAGTGTATCGATTAAAGACCACTTATTATTTATTTTAATTTTTGGTCTGTATCTATGGGAGTATCCTGGTGGATATTTAAACGAGAGATAAATAGTTCTTGGAACTTTAGACCAAATAGAAAATGCGTAATAGGCACTGTTATTTATTGGAGTATTTTCAGGAGTAATATATGCAACAACCGTACTATCATTAAGTTTTTCAAAGTTGTTTAATCTAGCACCATCAAATTGGTTACTTGCATAGATATTTAAATTTTTAATTTCAAAAGTTCTTTTTGTTTGTATTTCAATTGATTTGTTATTCGTGTCTATATAGGTTTCAAATATTACCTTTTTCTTTGTTTGGCAGCTTAGTAGTAATATGAGTGAAGATATATGTATTATATTTTTTTTCATGATGCTTTAGTTTATAATAGATTTTTTTTAATTTACTAAATATTAAAAAAGGCTATCTAAATTAATAGATAGCCTTTTTTTTTAAAATATTAATAATTTGATATTAATTATTAATAGGAGTTTTATCAAATAAAGTAGGTAATGGTGATGGCGTATTAGGGTTTGCATCAATCTCTATTTGGGGATAAATAAATCTTTGTGGAATAGTTGTTCCCGTTTTCGGTGGAATATTTAACATGTTGTTTGTACGTCTCACATCATGAAAAGGTTGTAATTCGCCAATTAACGTTATATATTTTTCTTCAAGAATTTCCGTTAATAGTGCAGTGCTTCCAGAAGCAGAGGCAGTTAAGGGAAAGCTTGCGTTATACTCTGCAGCTAAATGCGTTCTTACTGCATTAAAAGCAGTTACGTCGCTACCGTCTCCAATACGATTTGCAGCTTCTGCTTCGATTAACTTCACTTCTTCGTAAGAAATCATATTCATTGGAGCTGTTTCTGCAAAATACCCCGTATTGGTAACATTTAAGATTATGTTATCTGTTCCCGCAATAGGATTGAAGTAATGGGCATACCTGTCGGAATCACCAGGAGTTGTAATTGCACGAGCGGTAGTTCCGTTTAGTAGTTTTACCAAGTGAGAATTTGTAGCTCCTAAGTATCCATCCCTTTCGTCTACAGTAAATTGAAAGTATAAATTTTCTGTATCACTAGAAGAAGTATGCTGAGTCATTAAACTTCCAGCTGAATCACTAATACCTTTTTTCGCATTTGCTAAGGCTTTTGTGTAATCTTTGGCAATTAAGTAGTATCGAGCTTTTAGTGAGTAAGCAATTTTTGCCCAAGTAGTTCCAGTTGATAACCTGTTTCCTCCATATAAAGATCCAGGCGCATTTGATACGTTTGTAATGGCATTATCCAAGATAGTTTGCACACCGGATAGGACATCAGCTTGCGCGTCATATTTGGGTGTTGAAGTATTGTCGGGATCAATTGCTTCTGTAAAAGGGATGTCTCCAAAAAGAGTAGTCATTTCACCGTAGATTGCTGCTTCACATATTTGAGCAATACCTGCTAGTTTAGCATTTCCATTGGCTAAGGCTAGCTTTTCTGTTAACTTAGCTTGTGCAATACCACTTACGTATGCATTTTCCCATAAATCATCATAATCTCCAGCGGTTGTAGAGTATTGGTTTACAACATTATATTGTCTGTCTTCACCAGAAAATTGATTCATGAATATTCCTGCATATCTTGCACCGTTACTAGTTGCTAGGTGCATCCATCCTAATTGTGCTTGTCCAATAATCAATTCAGGAGGTGCACTTGAAAATTCGTTTGGGTTTGTGTTTAAATCCTCAGTATAGCTTTCGCAAGAAATTACAGCGATGCTTACGAATAGGATTAATAAATAATTTATTTTTTTCATTGTTGTATAGTTTAATTAATTAATGATTAAAATGAAACTCTTATTGAACCTAAGAACGATTTGGTTCCTGGATTACTAAAGTATTCTAACCCTCTACCTTTAGAGGCTCCTGTTAAGTTGTTGTCAGGATCAAAACCTTCAACTTCAGTCCACAAAAACAAATTTCTTCCAGTAAATGTTAAGTCAATACTGCTTATTTTTGTTCCTGTTAATAATTTAGAAGGTATGCTGTATGCTAAAGAAAGTTCTCTTAATCGAGTCCAAGAAGCATCTTCATGGAAAGGTTCTCCAACATCTCCAAATCCTCCGCCATTACCTTGCCACCATCGTTCGTCTACAGCAACATTTCCGGCACCAAAATCTTGTTCAAATCCCCTGAAAGTAGTTCCTGCAGGTATTGTTTGTCCTGCATTATTTACAAGATCTTGAGAAGCTACTGTTTCTACTGCAGTGTCTGGGTGTATTCCAAACCAGTAAAGAACACCTTTTGTCCCATTCCAAACATCATTTCCTTGAGATGTTTCTAATTGTGCAGATAAAGTTAATCCTTTGTAGGATATAGAGGTACCGAGCCCTCCTCTCCAATCAGGATTTGGATCACCAATAAAATCTGCAGTTGGTGAAGCAGTTGGAAAACCATTAGCATCTGTAATGTAAGAACCATCCGTATTTCTTGCATACTTTGTCCCTCTTAATACACCAAATGGTTGTCCTTCAGCAATACCAGATGAGTTAGATGTAAATCCGTTTAAAGAGAAGTAAGAACTTCCTTGCAACGATTCAACTATGTTTTTGTTTTGCGTAAAGTTAACATTCATGTTCCATCTTAAATCTGCTGTATTAATTAATTTTGCAGACAAGTCAATTTCAATACCTTTATTCGTAAGTTTTGAGGCGTTTAATACTTGGTTTGCATAGCCTGTTGATGGGGGTAAGTCTAAGTTTAAGATACCACCTTCTACCTTGTTACTATAATACGTAGCTGATAATGATAATTTATTATCAAAAAAACGAGTGTCAAAACCAATTTCATATTCTGTTTTACGCTCTACACCTAAGTTTGGATTTCCCCTTGTAGATGATTGTGATAGTGGGTTTCCGTAAGAAGCACCGTCATATCCATCTCCCCATCCAGAGGAAATACCTCCAGTAGAAATAGTTGTCTGAGTACTATACGGCTGCGCTTCAATACCAACTTCTCCATAAGAAGCTCTTACTTTAGCAAAAGACATAAACGATTCTGCTATGTGTTTTGTTAAATTCCATCCAACAGATGCACTTGGATAGAAAATCAATCCTTCTCCAGGTAATGAAGACACATATTCACCTCTACCAGTAAGTTCTAGTAGAAACTCATCATTATAGTCAAGGTTTAAAACCGCAAAGGCGCCTGATTTTCTGGTTGTTTGAATATAATCAGAAACATTCGAGTTTGTCGAAACTGCATTTCCTACATTTAAAAAAATTTCATCAGGATTGGTGAAGTTTGATTCTGAACCCGATAATCTTCTGTAATCATTCTCAAATAATTGCGCTCCAACATTAAAATCTAATTTTAATTTTTCAGCTAAAGTATATCCACCTGTAACAAAAAGATTTATGTTTTGATTGCTTTCTGATATTCTATCTTCCTCGTATTCACCATTAGTTCCGTCTCCGGCAGATCCAGCAGGTTCGTAACTAAGTCTATTATCTTGGTAGTAATCCATACTATATCTAGCAGTTATTAATAACTGATCATTTATTTTATAGTTTAATTCTGGAGCAATTATAAAACGGTTTACATCATTTAGGTTTTTCTGCTCATTAGTTGTCCATAAAGGATTATTGTAAGAAGGAGAATTGTAGCTAAAGGTCCCTGTTGTAGGATTAAACGTTCTTTTAGAACCTAAAATTTGTCTGTAGGCTCTATGTGAGTTTGGTGTTGGTATTCCGTCTGAATCTACATGTGTTCCCTTGTAATCTCTGATATCGAAATCTGGTGAACTACGCAGGTATCCTAAATATAATCCATTTAAATTTGAGCCTGTTTGCACACGATTCGATTCAATATTTATATAAGTAGTTGATAATTTCAGTGTAAGTTTATCTGAGAAATCAGTATCGTTATTTAAACGCAAGCTTGTTCTTCTGTAATCAGATGCACCTTTATAGATTCCATCTTGATCCCAGTTAGATAAACTAACAAACGTTCTACTATCCTCACCATTGTATGTGAAGCTTACATTATTTTCTTGCGTAATACCTGTTTTAAAAAGTGCGTCTCTGTTTATTTGATTGTAGACTTGTCTTGAATTTTTTTGAGTAACAGGGTAATATAGGTTTCCTCCATCTGCTCTAAAGAATTCTCCTGAACGGTCTACGATATCAGCACCACCTGGTCTGTCTGCTATTTTATCACCAAAGGAATTTCCAGTATTAGATAAGCCAGAACCGGTTAGGTGAACGTCTCCCCTAGATCCTTGGCCAAAAATCCCTTGTTTTTCCCATTCAACGTTAATTTGATCTGCGGAGAATCCTGCTTTGTATTCAATATTCCAACGTTTACCATTTTTAGAACCTCTTTTGGTTTTAATAACAATTACACCATTTGCAGCACCTGTTCCATAAACAGCGGCAGCAGAAGCACCTTTTAAAACAGAAATAGATGCAATGTCTTCTTGGTTAATATCGTTTAAACGAGACTGTTGAACTACGCCAGCAGTTCCGCCACCAATAGAATTATTAGAAATTATGGCACCATCAATAACGATTAAAGGGCTACTGTCTCCTAAGATTGTATTCTGTCCTCTAATTTGGATGTAAGCACCTGCTCCTGGATCTCCGGAGTTACGGGTAATGTTTACACCCGAAGTTTTACCTGAAAGTGCTTGTAAAACACCTGCTTCACCAGATTTTTTCAATTGTTCAACTTTTACAATTGAAGTAGAGCTTAAATCGCTGTCTTTCTTTTTTTCTGTTCCTAGAGCAGTTAATACAATCTCGTCTAATAAATTAGCATCTTCTTCCATAGTAACAATATAGGTACTAGGAGACCCAATAGTTATCTCGATAGTTTTGTATCCTAAATACCTAAAAACTAATACATCCCCTGTATTGGCCTGGATAGTATACTTTCCATCGAAATCACTTTCGCTACCATTGTTTGTTCCTTTAACTAGAACACTTACTCCAGGTAAAACTCCTGATTCGTCAGAAACAGTTCCAGTAACTGTTTTCTCTTGCGCAAATGAAATTTGCACGATCAACGCCAGAAACAACGTTAAAATTCCTTTAAACTTTGTCTTCATATTGGTTTTATTTTAAATTTTATTTGAGGCTAAGTTCTTAAAAAAATGTTAAAAAATCTACTTTTTTAACACCGTTTTAATCATTATTTCGTAATAATAAATTAATACTGGTAATTGTATTTATATATATAAAATAATAATCCAAAAAGTAAATTAATTTACGAATTATACAATACAAGGAATTGTTTTTTTAACTTAAAAACGTTAACAAACAGTATTGGTCTAATATGTTGCGTATGTTACTGTAAAAGTTGCAGTTATTTTTTCAATTTTTGCTAAAGTAGACTTATAGATGTAATTTTTTTTTCTTTTAAAAAAAGTTTACCCAGTTTACAAAAAACTGTGTATTTTTAAAATCTAATGGATTTTTGGTATTTGTGCCAATTGCAGTAGAGATATTAATTTGAGAATTATTGGTATTAAACAAATAGCCAAGGCCAAAGCTGTATAGTTTTTCTTTACTGAGGGTTGTAGAAATTAATGCCAGATCTGTAATCGTGTATAAATAAGAGCTCTTAGATGATTGGTATATAAATTCTATGTTTTGTAATAAATAGTTTTTCACAAAAATACTTTGCTCATTAAAGCCTCTAATAGAATTATTTCCTCCAATTCTAAATAATTCATTATCAAAATAGTTTGTAGAATTTAATAGAGCTGTTTTGTTTCTAAAGTAGATGCTATTTTTACTGTTTAAATCTAACAAATAAGCTAGGGTAGTTGCTATTTTAATTTGCTGAGATGTATTGTCAATTGTTTTTCTTTTTCCAAAGGATGGATTAATATTTAAATAAAAAGTATTATTTCCAAAAATATCATTTTTTGGCACTTTGTATTCATATCCAAACCCTAAAAAGTAATTTTGAAAGGTGTTAATATTATCTAGAGAAACATTTGTTAGGTTTTCAGAATTTTCAGAATTAAAAGAAACAAACAAATTAGAATTATTTCTAATTTGATATTTTAGTGATGTACTTAACTTTGTGTTTAAAAAAGTAGAATCTTGTTTGTATATAGAAAAAGTAAATTCTGGACTTAATTTAGAGTTATATATATAAGGTGTCTTTACTGATATTGAAAATTCTTGTTTTTCGTTTCCAAAACTATTCCATAATAAATTTAATTGTTCTCCTTTATTTAAGATATTCTTCAATTTTAAGTCTAGATATCCATTAAATTGTAATTTCCCGTTTTCTTGAGAATTAAAGTTTACAAGGCCGTCAAAACTGCTTCCTTGTATTTTTTTTAAATAAATATATATTAAGGTAGAGTCTTTTTTGAATAATGTTTCAGGAGGCTTTGTTTCAGAAACAAAATCTAGTCCTTTATACAGTTTAGAAATTTCCATCAACTTCTTTTTGTTAAAAGTAGTTTTAGAATTAATATTTAAATAATTTTTAATAAATGATTTTGGAAAATTTTCATATCCTTTAATTATTACCTTATCTATTTTTCTTTTTTTAGAGGTAGTTAAATCAATTTCAGCATATAGTGTCTTATTATCTATTCTTAATTTTTTTAATTTAATTTTAGAGAAAGCATTTCCTTTAAGTTCTTGAAAGGTTGAAATGTCATTTAAAATTTCTTCTAACTGATTTACAGGTATTTTAATATAATTATTTTTGAAGTTATATTTTTGTAGAATTTGGTTGCCGATGCTCTTGTGTTTTAGAAGCACAGAATCTACCTTTTTGTCAAGATTTAAATAAGCAATATATTTTTCACCTTTTTTAGAAACGCTGTCTATTCTGCTTAAAAAATATCCGTTCATTTTAAGACGTTTCTGAACCCTATTTAATTCAATATACAGAGCTAGAGAATCTGTATGTTTTGTTTTATATTTCATTTTAGAAAGAAATATATTTTCAGTTGTTTTATTTGAATTTATTTCAAGACTAAAATTTTGAGAACATACTCTAGATGTATAACCAAGTATAGCTATTAATAGAAAGAAGGAGATGTTTTTTTTATGCAATAGATAATCTGTTTTTGAATTTCAAATGTATCTAAAAAACAGTTACAATAGAAAGTATAAATACTTTTTTAAAAAATAAGTTACTGAGATTAGAAAGGTTAGAAATTATTTGTACATTTGCAAACTCTGAAAAAAGAGACAAGTTTAATTATAAACGAAAAAAAGCAATTATTTAGTATGCCTACTATTCAACAATTA
>Ga0209815_1000271_pt1 | contig 40032 bp, 34 predicted proteins | sample CoawatmetaG00DNA_FD_187507 | JGI IMG/M metagenome (GOLD analysis project Ga0209815, IMG submission 187507) | Marine microbial communities from the West Antarctic Peninsula - Coastal water metaG002-DNA (SPAdes) (version 2) | ecosystem: Environmental > Aquatic > Marine > Coastal ...
TCTCTGGTAAAGACCCTTCAAAGGTGGATCGCTCAGCTGCCTATGCAGGCCGCTATGTAGCCAAAAACATTGTAGCAGCAGGCCTAGCAGAGCGTTGTGAAATTCAAATTTCTTATGCGATTGGTGTTAGTGAGCCTACCTCAATTTCCATTAACACCTTTGGTACAGGCAAGTTAACAGATAACGAAATTGTTATGTTAGTACGAGAACACTTTAACTTAACGCCAGGTGGCTTAATCAAAATGTTAGATCTTAAGCGCCCAATCTATCAACAAACTGCTGCTTACGGTCATTTTGGTCGTGAACTTCCTGATTTCACTTGGGAAAAAACAGACAAAGCGGACTTGCTTCGCAAAGCCCTATAACCGAGACACATTACCATGACCACATTCACCGATTACAAAGTTGCCGATATCTCTCTAGCCCCATGGGGCCGTATGGAAATTGACATCGCCGAAACCGAAATGCCTGCCCTAATGGCATTACGTACTAAATATGCTTCTTAAAAGCCCCTAGCCAGTGCCAAGATCATGGGCTGTATCCACATGACTATTCAAACAGCTGTGCTGATTGAAACGTTAGTGGATTTAGGTGCTGAAGTACGTTGGTCTTCTTGCAACATCTTCTCTACCCAAGACCACGCTGCTGCAGCTATTGCTGCTGCAGGAATCCCTGTATTTGCTTGGAAAGGCGAAACAGAAGACGAAGCAGAATGGTGCATCGAGCAAACCATCGTGCAAGATGGCAAAGACTGGGGCGCTAACATGATCCTAGACGACGGTGGTGATTTAACCACCATGCTGCACCATCAATTCCCAGAAATCTTGGCCAACTGCCACGGTATCTCTGAAGAAACCACCACTGGCGTTCACCGTTTACAAGAAATGTTGGAAGCAGGCACTTTAAAAGTACCTGCCATCAACGTTAACGACGCAGTCACTAAGAGTAAGAACGACAACAAGTACGGCTGTCGTCATTCTTTAAATGATTCTATTAAACGTGCCACAGACCACCTTCTAGCAGGCAAGAAAGCCCTAGTAGTGGGTTACGGCGACGTAGGCAAAGGTTCAGCAGCATCTCTTCGTCAAGAAGGCATGATCGTTAGGATCACCGAGATAGACCCAATTTGCGCCATGCAAGCCTGTATGGACGGCTTTGAAGTCGTGTCACCTTATTTAGATGGCGTTAACACTGGCGACATTAGTTGTATCAATACCACTTTGATGGGCACTACAGACATCATCGTGACGACTACCGGTAACACTAACGTGTGTGATGCCAACATGCTAAAAACCATTAAAAACGGCGCTGTCGTCTGTAACATTGGTCACTTCGACAACGAGATCGACACCGCCTTTATGCGTGAGAACTGGAAGTTTGAAGAAGTGAAGCCTCAAGTACACAAGGTGTACCGCGCTGCTGATCACAATAAGACTGATTTTGTATTACTATTGTCTGAAGGCCGCTTAGTTAACCTAGGTAATGCCACGGGTCACCCATCACGCATCATGGACGGTTCTTTCGCCAACCAAGTGTTAGCTCAAATGCACCTATGGGACGCCAAGTTCGCAGACCTAAGCCCGGCAGATAAGGCAGCTAACTTATGGCTTAGGATCTTACCTAAAAAGCTAGACGAAGAAGTAGCAGCCGACATGGTGGCAGGTTTTGGTGGTGTCATGACCAAACTAACCAGTACTCAAGCTAGCTATATCAACGTACCTTCTGAAGGTCCGTTCAAGCCAGAAAGCTATAAGTACTGATAGTATATTCGCCCATTTAGAATACTATGGGCTTTAGAGGTTGGCCTTCTAGCGCGTCTTATATGTTACTAAAGCTGCCGAAATTATAGTTTTGCGGTTTATGTTCTATTATTTGGTTAAAATCCTAGCATTAATGATGCTTACGATTATATCTAGTATTAATGATGACCCGTATGCCTAAAGCTCTCATAACATAATGATACTTATGCGACACTTTCATCGTTCTTGATTAATAATTAGTTTGAGATTGTCATTGTGGTTTTGGGAAGCTCCATTACTACGCTGATTCATAGAGGGTGCTTTAGTGCTAGTTGTTCACTGATCGTAGAGTGTAATTGATGCATTACTAATGCAAATGTATGCACATATTAATATCGACAGGTGAACGGATCTAGTATTGGTGTGTCGGCAAAAATATTTAAGAGAGTGTGTTGGTTCAGTAAATTTGGCTACCTCGCGAGAGTTGCCAAATTTATAAGTAAATAAAGTTTTGATATTTTAAAATTCAGGTGATATAAAGCGCAATAAGTAATGTTCTGACGTTTCTCGAGTTTATAATGTGGTGTTGTATTAGTGAATATTGGTTAGGGCCTATAACTAACCTATAGTAGTAATTGGAGTAGAAAGCATAATGAAAATAGCAGTTGTCGGATTGGGGTATGTAGGTTTGGCTAGCTCTATGCTTTTGTCTCAAAATAATGAGGTGGTAGCGTTAGATGTTTCACCAGAAAAAATAGAACAACTTAATAATAAGATATCGCCTATTAGTGACGTTGATATTGAAGACTTCTTGGCTAACAAGCAGCTTAATTTTACAGCCACACTAGACAAGGTATATGCCTATAAAGATGCTGAAATTGTTATTATTGCCACGCCTACTGATTACGATTCAGATACTAATTATTTTGACACGAGTTTAGTTGAAGCTGTTATTAAAGATGTTATGGCCATTAATTCCAGCGCTTTGATGGTTATCAAGTCAACAGTGCCAGTTGGATTTACTAAAGATATTAAAGTTAGGTTTGATTGCAATAATATAATTTTCTCTCCGGAGTTTTTGCGAGAAGGATCGGCACTTCATGATAATTTATACCCTTCTAGAATAATTGTAGGAGAGAAGTCCCCTCGGGCTAAAAGATTTGCTGATGTACTTGTAGAAAGTGCCTTTAAAGATGATATTAAAGTGCTTTTTACTAGTTCAACTGAGGCTGAGGCAGTTAAGCTTTTCTCAAATACATATTTAGCAATGCGCATTTCATATTTTAATGAGTTGGATTCTTATGCTGAAGCGTATGACCTTGACTCAAAGAGTATTATCGAGGGAGTTGGACTCGATCCGCGTATCGGATGTCATTATAATAATCCGTCCTTCGGTTATGGGGGCTATTGCTTACCAAAAGATACGAAGCAACTAAGAGCGAATTATCGAGATATACCCAATAGTCTTATTACAGCTATCGTTGACGCAAACGCTACCCGAAAAGACTTTATAGCAGAATCAATTATCAATAAACAACCTAAGATAGTTGGAGTTCACCGCCTAATTATGAAAGCTGGGTCCACCAATTATAGGTCTTCCTCTATTCAGGGTATTATGAAGCGAATTAAGTCCAAAGGAATTGAGGTAGTAGTCTTTGAGCCAGAGTTGAAAGAAGATGATTTTTTTAACTCTAGAGTCATAAAAGATTTGGAGGAATTTAAGGCGATGTCTAGCCTGATTTTGGCTAACCGGATGTCGGATACTCTTATTGATGTTGTTGATAAGGTTTACACAAGAGATTTGTTTAATGGGGATTGAGAGAAATATATGACTATTTTAGTTACTGGTGCTGCTGGTTTTATTGGATCAGAACTCTGTATTAAGCTGCTTGCAAGAGGTGATGAAGTTGTAGGTATTGATAATCACAACGATTACTATGATCCTAGTCTCAAAGAGGCTCGTCTAGATAGGCATGCGAACCATCAAAATTATACCCATGTTCGGATGGATATCGAATGTAGTGCTTCAGTGAAAGCTCTGTTTGAGGAGCACCAATTTGACAAAGTAGTTAATTTGGCCGCTCAGGCTGGTGTTAGATACTCTATTGAGAACCCGGCCGCATACATTAATACTAATATGGTTGGATTTGGCCATATATTAGAGGGTTGTCGGCATAATAGCATCACTCATCTTGTTTATGCCTCCAGTAGTTCTGTTTATGGTGCAAACACTAAAATGCCTTTCTCTGTGCATGACAATGTAGACCACCCACTCAGCCTTTACGCCGCGAGTAAAAAAGCTAATGAGCTCATGGCGCATACGTATAGCCATCTATATGGATTACCAACAACAGGCCTCCGTTTCTTTACAGTATATGGCCCATGGGGCCGCCCAGATATGGCATTGTTTAAGTTTACCAAAGCTATTTTGAATGGTGAAAAAATCCCTGTCTTTAACTTTGGCAAACATCGCCGGGACTTTACCTATGTGGAGGATATCGTAGAAGGCATTCTTCGTGTACTTGATAAACCTGCTGCTCCAAATCAATTTTGGAGCGGTGACAACCCTGATTCTGGTACATCTACGGCTCCTTGGCGCGTGTACAACATAGGAAATAGTTCGCCAGTAGAGTTGTTGGACTATATTGGTGCGATTGAAGATGCTTTGGGTATTAAAGCTGAAAAAGAGCTCTTACCCTTGCAGCCTGGAGATGTTCCAGATACTTATGCTGACGTTAGTGATCTCGTGGCAGACGTAGATTACAAACCCTCCACCAGCGTTAAGCAGGGTGTGAAAAACTTTGTGGAATGGTATTTAAGTTACACTAATCATGAATGATATTAGAGGAGAAAAATTAGCGATTATTGGTCTAGGGTATGTTGGTCTTCCGTTGGCTGTTGAGTTCGGTAAAGTATTTCAGACAATAGGTTATGACATTAACCACTCGAGAATTCAAGAGTTGGTTGCCGGAATTGATTCGACGCTGGAGATTGAAGTCGCAGAATTAAAGGGTTCAAAACATCTAAACCTTACGTCAGATGTTAACGAGCTACGCGGCTGCAATATATTTATTGTCACAGTCCCTACCCCAATTGATAAAAATAAAAATCCTGATTTAGGGCCTTTGATCAAAGCCAGTGAAACTATTGCTACTTTGCTAAAGCAAGACGATATCGTTATATATGAATCGACTGTCTATCCTGGTGCTACTGAAGAGATTTGTGTTCCTATTTTGGAGCATTATTCATCGTTAACCTTTAATGAGAATTTCTTTTGCGGGTATTCACCCGAGCGAATTAACCCTGGAGATAAAGAACACAGTGTTACTACTATTAAAAAAGTAACATCAGGTTCGACGCCCAAGACGGCCGACAAGGTCGACGCACTATATAATGTTATTATTAAAGCCGGCACACATAAAGCTGGGAGTATAAAAATTGCTGAGGCAGCTAAGGTGATTGAAAACACCCAGCGAGATATTAATATTGCGCTAATAAATGAACTGGCAATTATTTTTAATAAGCTAAACATTGACACCGAAGCGGTTTTAGAGGCTGCTGGAACAAAATGGAACTTCCTCCCTTTTCGGCCAGGATTGGTAGGTGGCCATTGCATAGGGGTTGACCCATATTATTTAACTCATAAATCCATCGAGGTAGGTTACCACCCTGAGATTATCCTGGCTGGTAGGCGATTGAATGACAGTATGGGATCTTATGTTGTGGGTCAGGTGACGAAGTTGATGCTACAGAAACGGATACATGTTAATGGTGCTAATGTGCTTATTATGGGCCTTACCTTTAAGGAAAACTGTCCTGATATACGTAATTCGAGGGTGATCGATCTTGTGTCTGAGTTTGATACATTTGGTTGTAATGTTGATGTTTATGACCCATGGGTCAATAAAGAGACCGCCAGCAAAGAGTATACTATTGGGCTGGTAAATGAGCCTGGATGCGGAAAATATGATGCCATCGTGGTAGCGGTGGGCCATACTCAATTTCAAGAGTTGTCACTAGGCCAGTTAAAGGCTTTCGGGAAAAATAATCACGTGCTCTATGATATTAAGTACCTGCTAAATGCTGATCAGGTTGACGGACGACTTTGAAGCCCGAGTAAATCACGAATATGGCAAATATGGCAAATATCGGATTTTTTGGTGTTATTAGAAATCTCAAGTTCATATTAATTACTTGTATAGATGTTTCCATGTTGTGACCTCATTTTGAAAATAAGGTATAAATATATGAATAATCAAAAAACACCCTCTATCAGGCTTGGAGACCGCCAGATCGGTTGTGATTTCTCTCCTTTAGTGATTGTAGAAATTGGAATAAATCATGGGGGGTGCTTAAAAACAGCTTATGATTTAGTCGATGCTGCAATTGCGTCAGGCGCCGAAGTTATTAAGCATCAAACTCATGTGGTAGAGGATGAAATGGTGCCTGCCGCCAAAAATATTGTTCCAGGTAATGCCGATGTTTCAATCTATGAGATCATTGAAAGGTGTGCATTATCTGAAGAAAATGAGACCAAGTTAAAGGAATACGTAGAGTCAAAAGGGGCAATTTTTATAAGCACACCATTCTCGCGAGCGGCGGCAGATAGGCTTGAGCGCATGGGCGTTTGTGCATATAAAATAGGCTCTGGTGAGTGTAATAACTATCCGTTGATAGAGCATGTAGCCTCTTTTGGTAAACCTCTGATCATTAGTACTGGTATGAACACCATCGAGAGTATAGAAAAAACTGTTGATATCGTCCGACGAAATGGAGTTCCATATTGTTTGTTACATTGTACGAATATCTACCCTACTCCTTCACACTTAGTCAGGTTGGGGGGAATGCAGCAGCTGCAAGAATCATTTCCTGATGCTGTCCATGGGCTATCAGATCATACAACGTCCAATTTGGCATGTTTCGCGGCTACAGCACTTGGCGCCTCTGTTTTGGAGCGGCATTTTACGGACAGGATGGATCGCCCAGGGCCTGACATAGTAAATTCTATGGATCCGGTGAGGTTGAAGGAATTAATTATTGGTAGCGAAGAAATAGCTAAAATGCGTGGCGGTAAAAAAGAACCTGCAGCTGAGGAGCAAGGGACCATCGATTTTGCTTTTGCGACTGTTGTTTCTATAAAGGATATTAAGAAAGATGATATTTTTTCTAAAGAGAATATCTGGGTTAAGAGGCCGGGCACTGGGGAAATTGCGGCTGAAGCGTACGGAAAAATCCTAGGGCTTCGGGCAACAAACGATATTACTGCTGACCTACATGTGAAAAAAGAAGATGTATACGGTTATGAGTAATGAGCAATGAGTAATGAGCCATTACTTGGTTAGCTAGGGTGTTCTAGCTCCTTTTTAAAATACTGTTAGAGACTTGATTATCATGTTGACCGTTGCTGTTACTGGTGCATCCGGATTTATCGGAAATTGTTTAGTTTTAAGGCTGCATACTAATGGCGGTTGTGATGTTCTCCCAATATCTCGATCTGGGAATGAGAATATGATCATTAAGGTAGATGATTATCGTAATGCTTTACCTGCAGATGTTTTGGTTCATCTAGCTGAAAATTCTAATCGACATTCAGTAAATAGCGCTGGAGAAGCCTGTGTTGATGAGGCGACCAAGGTTTTGGATTCGTTGCTTGCAAAAAAATATAGTAAGTTTATCTACTGCTCCTCCGCGGTAGTCTATGGAGACATGGGGGATAGGCCGTATACAGAGTGTTCGCCAGCTAAGCCAGTTGATAGCTATACTAAATTAAAGCTTACTAATGAACAAAAAGTTCTTAATGCTGGTGGGATAGTCGTGCGGTTCACAAATATTATTGGCATGGGAATGTCAAAAAATAATGTTCTATCAGATATTCTCTCTCAACTTGATAGCCATGGATCAGTCACGATCCGTGATGGTTCGCCTGTTAGAGATTTTATGTGGCAGGAGGATGCCGCTAGCGCTTTAGAATTACTGGTATTTGATGGCGAACCTGGCATCTATAACGTAGGTACTGGCATAGGTACCTCTATTGAGTGCTTGGCTGAAATGGTTTTGGATATCTCAGCAGATACTCGGTGTGTAAAATCTGAGGCGATTAATCAATCAAGTTCTTATAACGTGGTTGATATTGGTAAAATGAAAAATCTTTACCGATGGTCGCCAAGTTTTACATTAAATCAATCCCTTCGATTAATGATGGCATAAAAATGACAAAACGAATCATAGCAGTATTCACCGGAAATAGAGCTGAATATGGGCTACAGTTTCCAATATTGAAAGCAATTGATGCGCACCCTGATTTAGATTACCGATTAATCGTTTCTGGCGCCCATCTGGATAAAAATTTCGGAGACACTTTAGAAGAAATTAAAAAAGATGGTTTTAAAGTTAGTGAAGAAGTTAAAATAGAAATGGATGCGGGAAATCTTGAATCCAACGTTCAAGCGATCGGATCTGGTATTTTATCTATCGGTAAAGCTTTAAGTCGAATAAAGCCCGATATGATGGTTGTGTATGCCGACCGTTTTGAAGGGCTTGCTGCGGTCGTTGCATCCACTCAAATGAATATACCAACGGCTCATATTGAAGGTGGCGATTTAACTGAAGGCGGTGCTTTGGATGACTCAGTCAGGCATGCCATGAGTAAGCTATCTCATTTACACTTTACTACTAACCAGCAGGCTAGTAATCGAGTACTTGGTATGGGTGAAGAGTATTGGAGAGTACATACTGTCGGATTTCCAGCTATCGATATGATTTCAGAAGGAAATTATGCTACGCCAGCAGAAGTTGCAGAGGGGTTAACTATTGATTTAGATAAGCCAATAGTATTGTTTACTCAACATTCAGTTACAACTGAGTTTGATTCTGCCGAAGATCAGCTTGCTCCCTCACTACTAGCGTTGAATAAGTTGGCCAATAATGGCGTTCAAGTAATTGCAACGTATCCAAATAACGATGCTGGTGGTAAAAAAATCATCGAAAAGCTAGTGGAAATGAAGGGTAAGGCTATTCATGGGATACAGGTCAACCGCTCTTTAGGGAGATATTTATATCATGGTGTTCTTGCTTTGGCATTAGACCAAAATCGACGCGTCATTTGTGTGGGTAATTCTTCTTCAGGTATTAAAGAAACTCCAGTATTTGGATGTCCTACCGTAAATATTGGCAGTCGCCAGTTAGCCCGTTTGAGGGGGCAGAACGTTATTGATGCTGGATACGATGAGAATGAAATTTTTAATGCTGTAATTAAATGTATTAACAATGAGGAATTTAGAGCAGTTTGTCATACGACAGACAACCCTTATTATTTGGGTGATGCAGGGAAGAAGATTGCTAATGTGCTTGCAAGTACACCGCTTAACAAAGAACTTCTTAGAAAAAAGATGGAACTTCAGGGCGTTGCCAGAGAGGGGTGGTTTAAGTGAGTAAAAATTCTATAAAGCCGTCTGCAACACTAATTGAGGCCATAAACGCCATAGAGTCGACAGAAAAACGGCTAGCGGTGGTTGTATCTGATGAGAATAGGGTTGTGGGGACGCTAACTGATGGTGATATTCGGCGTCATGTTTTAAAAGGGTTGTCATTAAGTGATCTTGCGATTGATGCTATGAGTGCCAACCCGATAGTGGCTTCAGTGGACACGGCAGATAGTGTTTTACGAAAAATACTTGCCAACGGCAACATCCGTTCACTTCCTTTAGTTGATGGCCTAAATAAATATGTACGGACGCTGCACGAGATGGAGCTTGGCGCTGATCATGTGGTCATACGCAACGGAAAAAGGTTTTCTGCAGCTATAATAATGGCTGGAGGAGAAGGCACTAGACTTAGGCCACTTACTAATAATATGCCCAAACCAATGGTGGATATTAATGGCTTACCGTTATTAGAGAGACAAATTAGGAGCCTGTCTAATATTGGCATTAATCTGATTTATATTTCGGTAAATTATTTAAGTGAGGTCATCGAGAATTATTTTCGGAATGGGGAAAGATTTGGCGTCGAGATTCAATATCTCCATGAAGGTAAAAAGTTAGGGACAGCGGGCGCACTTTCTCTACTACCCGATTTAGAAGCCTTTGAGTCAGTTCTGGTTATGAATGGAGATATACTGACCACTTCAGATTTTGTTAATTTATTACATTTTCACACAGACCAGTGCGCTGAAATAACAGTTGGTGCAGTTGATTATAATATTCAAATCCCTTATGGAGTGATCCAGCATGATGGCGTTCAAGTAATAGCAATACAAGAAAAGCCGTCACAGCATTTTTTATGTAATGCAGGGATTTATGCATTATCTGTCAAAGCGCTGCGGCTGATTCCGACAGATACTTTTTTTAACATGACTGATTTGATAGAGCAGTGTCTATCTGAAGGATTGAGTATTTCGGTATTCCCTGTCCATGAATACTGGTCTGATATTGGCACAAAGGCCGATTTGGATAGAGCAAGAGTGGACTTTATGGATTTGTAATTGAACGAAAGTAAATCGTAAGTCTAACTAGCAGCGTAGTATAATAGTGTTTTGACTGTAACAAGATAAGGGTATTAATTCATTCCGTGGCGTAGTGATAATATTTTGAAACAAAACAAAACAACGAGCAAAAACATGCCAAATCATTTAACAAATATTGTCTTCGGTATCCCGTGTCATTAAACCAAAAGCCTGTATTAGCTGTTATCCCTGCGCGAGGTGGTTCTAAAGGCCTTCGGGGGAAGAATATGCGTGAAGTGAATGAGATCCCTCTTGTTGGTTACACTATAAACTCTGCGTTGAATTCGAAATATATAGACGAGGTTTATTTGACTTCGGATGATGAGCTGGCACTTAAATATGCTGAAACTTTTGGTGTACAGGGAATTTGTCGTCCAGATAAGTTCTCAAACGATATAGCTTCAGCAAATGGTGTGGTTGAGCATTTTATTTCGACACTTCCAAAAGAGTTGGCTGACAAAAACCCATATATTATTTACCTTCAGCCTACATCACCATTACGAACTGCGGTTCACATAGATGATGCTTTAAAGGGAATGGTGGCTGCGGGCTTAGATAGACTAATTAGTGTAGCAAAAATGGAAAAGTCGCCCTTTAAAGCGTTCATTTTGGATGATCAAGACAGATTGCAGGCATTATTTGCAGAGGGTTCTAGTAATAAGCGAAGACAAGATCTTCCTGCGGTTTTTATGCCAAATGGTGCTATTTATGTGTTTGAGTTGTCTGCGTTTACTGAAAGGTCCTCATTCCCCTCCAATGGAAGTTATGCGTATGTTATGAGTGATGATGAGAGCCTAGATATTGATAGTGAGAGTGACCTTGACTTATTTAGACAGGCCTTAGGCCAAAACATAATTATCCAGATCTAAGGAACAATTAGCTTGAAAAAGACAATACTTTTACCTGTTGAGGTCGCTTGTCGAGAGTTACCGGCCAAGCTTCTATTAGCCCACAAATTCTCCGTTAATGATTGTGTGGTATTTATAGGAGATAAGACCAGCGTTTTCAATATTAGCAAGTATGTGCCTGGGGCAGTTTATTTTGATAAGGGTTACCATAGAGGTGTTTCAGAATATATTTATGATAAATTGGATAAGCGTGAGATTCGAATTGTAAGCTTAGATGAAGAAAATGCAGTTGACTTTGGTGATTTCCAGCAGCTAAATTTAAGATTTCCTGACTATATACTAGGAAGATTCCGTTTGATTTTTCTTTGGGGAGAGAAGCAGTCACTTTACTTGGAAAACAATCGAGTGAGCTATTGTCAAGAAAAAGTTTTAGTTACAGGTCATCCCCGGTTTGAACTTTTGAGGGAAGAGTTTCGAAGCTTCTACCAAGAGGATGTAGACGTATACAAACAAAAATATGGAAAGTTTATTTTAATCAATACCAATTTCGGCCTTGGTAATAATATTAGGGGTGACGAATTAGTCTTGAATAATTATGGTACTAGGTTTCCCCAGATAAGGAGTCTTATAGAGTATCAAAAAACACAGGTTTTTAATTTTATAGATTTGTGCAAAGGTTTATCACGTGAGCTTGATTGCAGGATCATACTCCGTCCCCACCCAGAGGAAAGTATTTCCACATATAGAGATAATCTCAAAGATTGTGAAAATGTAGATGTAATAGCTAAAGGGGATGTAATACCTTGGATAATAGCTGCTGATGTTATGATCCACCATGACTGCACCACTGCATTAGAGTGCGCAATGCTTGGTAAAAACTCTATAGCATATACAAAAGATCTTAACACAGCCCTAGTAACTGACATTCCATTAAAAATCAGTTATCAATATAATAATTTGGATAGTATCGTTAAGCATGTTAACTCCTACGATAAAATGGAGTCGAAGATTAATTATGACATACTAAATGACTATTTCAACTTTAATTCAAGTGGTGTTGATAAGATTTTGAAAGGAGCCTTGAGTGTTGGCAGAGAAAATTTATTGCTTAAAAAAGATTTATTTTACTATAAGCTTATGTCTAACTTGAAAATGAAGTTAAGAAAGATGTTTGGCAAACATGATGAATTGTACGCAAGAAAACTTGATGGGCTAGATTTAGACAATATCCAATTAATAATAGGGAAGTACAACAAAATTTATGGGCATTATGTACGTGTTGAAAAAATTAACGATAGTCTATATAGGTTGGTGGTGTGAGTACCCAAGCCGCTCGTTTAGAAATTCCGCTTGTACAGAGAATCAAAAGTCAAATTCGGTATAATGTTCCTCTTGAATTCATTAGAACACCTTTTGGTGAACCTTTTAATTCGGATAATCACTGGGTGAAGACCTTAGCCGAGTATAATGATGGGGTTACTGATTTTAGGGAGAGCTCACTGTACCGGTTTCATAAAAACTTTCAGCCTAACACAATTTTAGATATTGTATCGCCTAAAGGGTGCTCTTTGCCGAGAGGGCCTTTGTTAGGCAGTTACCCTTGGGGGAAATGGACTAGCAGGGAGGGAGAGTTTCAATGGAAAAAAAGCTGCCATTGTGGGCCAAGTGCCGACGAGCTAATTGAAAAGGAATGGAGTGGTTTCATTTCTTTGTACGAAAAAATTAAATTGGAAAATTTTAATTTTAGAAAATACGGTCATCCGCTGGGACTCTTTTTTATCAATGATAGTCGGCAGAAATTTTTTATAGTCCTTGGAGGAAATCATCGAGCAGCTATCGCCCAGTTTTTAGGTTTAAAAACAATGCGGGTTAGGCTTCTTCCGAGAAAATATATATCGAACCAAGTGGTAAGGCGAAAAGATATTAGTTACGATCCGTTGTCAAAATTAATATTCGATAATGTTATTTCCACAAGATTTATAGATTGGGAGGATGAAAAAGGTGCATAGACCATTTTTTTATTTAGGAGCCGTATGTCTATTGGTACTGACAATTGTGTATAACAACAATTTCATGATGTTTAAGGTAGTGAATTTTATTGATGAAAAAACACAAGGAAAACTATATCTACAAGAATCTAGAAATTTCGTTATGGGTGTAGTTGATGATATCAATCCGCTTAAGGGCTCAATATGGAATTACCAATATGAATTACCGAGGGTTAATTTAAAGTTAACAAAAAATGAGTTGAATTACTTTGATGAAGTAATCTATAACGCTAGGGTGGCGTCACCTTATGCTTATTACATGCCTAACGAAGTCAACCTGCCTATTAATTCAAAAATCACCATCAATGATGAAGAGTTTAAAGTTGATCTGAAGCTTCATGGGACGAATAACCCTCATTTTAAGGGTCCCAAGCGTTCATATAGTGTAAAAATCAAAAAGAAGGATGGTAAGAAGTATCCCTTTGGTATCAGAAGATTCGCCTTAGTTATTCCAACGCAATCGAACTTGATAGGTCTTTTTACATATAAAGTTGCAGAGATGCTGGATATGCTGGTGCCAAAAAACTTTCTTGTTAGAGTTTTTATTAATGGTGTAGACCAAGGTGTTTATCATTTAGAAGAAAAGCTCAATAAGACGTTGCTAGAGCGGAACGGGTTAAGTGGTTATGATGTTGTTAGAGCAGATGATTCGTGGGCGCACCAGTATGAAGATAACCACGGAACTATGTTCTCATTTGATTATAGTGGTATCCAGCCGAAATATATAAGCGGTAAAAACTTGAATCAACTGGTTGTTTTTAAAAAGCTCCTCAACACGAATGATGTTGGCTATATAAAGGAGCATATTAATTTAGAAAAATTCCACACTTATGACGCACTCCGGTATATCTTTGGCGATAGTGGGCATATGACTAATAATGACAATATTAAATTTATTTACAATACTTCAAGTGGCCGATTAGAACCATTTTTCAGAATCGAAAATCATATAGAAAAGATAGTATCTAATTCTCTAACTCGTAGTCCCGAGAAACATGTCAATATTGGAATGTTTTCAACTAATAATCTGTTATACAATTTGACTAAAGATGATCAATATAGAGCAGAAAGAAATAGTGCTATATATAAAGTTCTCCAACTCAAAGACGAAATATTGGAAGTATATGACGGTTTAATGGAAGAGCAGCTAGGTGTATTGTTAAACGACACGACTAACGAGCTTCCCTCAAGATATTTCAAGTACGAAATGGAGCAAGCAAGAAATAATTTAGTTTATAATTTTGAATTTTTAAAAAAATATCTCGACTATTCGAGAATATTTATAGAAGTAATAAAGAAAAATCAAAATTCGCATGAAGTGCTTATTAAACCCGATTCCAACTCTCCAATCACCTCGAAATTTTTTAATATCACCGTTGATAAGGCATATATTGGGAGGAGCTTGGATGTGTTGAATGAGCAAAGTGGAAAAACCAGTACATTGATTGTTCTCTCAGACGGAAATGGCAATGGGTTCATCGATTTCAATAAGGTTGTTGGCGAATTTAAATATTCTTTATCACTTGATAATGACCTCGAACCACTCAAAAATATTTATAGGTTTATTCTGCAATTCGAAGGATCAGTTTTAGCTGTAAACGCTTTATTTGTTAACGACTTAAGTGGGGAAGATATTCTTTCGCGTGATACTTACACTGTTATTGTGGATGAGGGTGTTTTTTTAAGCCCAACTATTCCGTCCATGTTTGAGATTGTTGATAAGAAAAATTTGGTTGTTCGATCAGGTCATTATTTGATAGAGAGCGATTTGGTACTACCTTACGGTATGAATTTGGTAATTGAGCACGGTGTGACAATAGTGATGAGTGGAGGTGTTAGTGTCATGGTCCGGGGTAGCCTAGATATCCAGGGGACAGAGTCAAGTAATGTGAATATCATAGGTGATGACCATGGCGGAGAGTTTGGTTCTTTTTCGGTCATAGGAGATTCAAAAACGTATTCTAAAATCGATTATTTAGACATTTCTCGTGGAAGTGAAGACATTATTAACGGCGTATATCTCTCAGGCGCTATTTCACTTTATAATCATAGCTATGTGGAAATTAGAAACAGTAAAATCCATCACAATCGCGCAGATGATGGTTTAAACATCAAAAATGCGTATGTCTTTATTGAAAATAATTCTTTCTACTCCAACAAAGCTGACCAAGTAGACATCGATTCAGGTCGCGGTATCATTAAAGGTAACTATTTTTCTCAAAAGTCGCTGGACGATGCGGTTGACCAAGCTGAAAGTGATAGTAATGGTGATGGTCTAGACTTAAGTGATTCAAAACTTGTAATTAGCAATAACACTGTTGAAGGTTTTTTAGATAAAGGTCTTTCGATTGGAGAGCACACACAAGCAATTCTGTTCGCTAATACTTTCTCAAAAAATAGAAGTGCAGTTACCGCAAAAGACGAATCTAAGGTCTATTTAGTTGAAAATCAATATATAAATAATGAAATAGATATAGAAATGTACCAAAAAAAGTTATTCTTTGCTCATCCGTCGGTCTTTAATGTAGGAACTAATGGACCTGTACTTAAAATCCAAAAAACTGAGAGGTCAAAGTACTTTAAGCCGATTAAAATGCTTGATTTATTAATAAATGACTTCGATTTAACTGGGTTTGAAGCGATTGAACGGCTGGTATGGGTCGAATATGAATAATCAAAAGACATTTAGACATGAACTAAAGTACTATATTAACTATTTCGAATATGAGTCGCTACGGACAAAGCTTAAATGCATATTGGACAATGATAAATTTTCTGGTTCAACTGGTGATTACCATATAAGAAGTCTCTATTTTGATGATTTACATAATAGTGCGTTGTATGAAAAACAAGCTGGGGTGCTCACTAGGCAAAAATTTAGAATAAGGATATACAATTATAGTGATGACGTAATAAAGTTAGAAAAAAAATCAAGAATTGGTCAATTCATAAACAAAGAATCGGCTAGACTAACTCTCCAGGAATACCACATGGTCAGAGATCAAGAATACGGGTTCCTTAGAGCGTCTAAAAACAGCTTATTTAACGAATTTTATTTCCATCTAACATCGAATAAACTCAAACCTGATGTGATTGTTGATTATGTCCGTGAAGCATACATATCAAAATTGAGTAATATAAGAATTACATTTGACAAAAATCTTAGGACGGGGCTGTCTAGTACCGATTTGTTTGATAGAGCGGTACCAACTATTGATGTGATAGAAAGGCCAGTTTTGGTTCTTGAAATAAAGTATGACAACTTCTTACCAAACCATCTAAGAAATATTTTACAGTTGTCTAGTAGTCAAAGATTTGCGATTTCGAAATTTGTGATTTGTAAAAAATTCACTAAATTCAATAACTGGGAGGATAATTAAGAAAATGAATGATCTAGTAGCCTTTAAAGACCTAATTAAAAAAAGTGTCCTTGAAAATAACAATGTGAATACTTTAAATAGTAGTGACATTGTCATTAATCTCTTTGCAACCTTATTGATGGGGTTGTTTATTTTTTATATTTATCGAAAATCTTTTCAAGGCGTTTTGTATACGCAGGCCTTTAATGTATCCCTCGTAATGGTAGCGCTGGTAACTACACTAATTATCATGACAATCTCTTCGAATCTTATTCTGTCACTCGGTATGGTTGGCGCCCTAAGCATTGTTAGATTTAGGACTGCGATAAAAGATTCTATGGATATTGGCTTTATGTTTTGGGCTATCTCGATTGGTATTGCTAATGGCGCAGGATATTTTAAGATTTCTTTAGTTGGAAGTTTGTTTATTGCGATCGTATTACTGATCTTATCACGTTATAGAGAGTCATCTTCTCCATATTTATTGATTATCAATTATTCTGATACCGGAGATATTGGAGTAAGGGAATATTTGAAAACTATTGGTTCCTATAAGTTAAAGTCCAAAACTGTGACGGCAAAAAACACCGAGTTAACGATTGAAATAAGAACCAATAATGATCATAAAATTGTTTCAGAACTGCAGTCGCTGGAAGGTATGAAAGACTGTGTCCTGGTATCTTATAATGGCGACTATGTATCGTAAGTCTAATATCTAACTTTGAATCGGTCTAAATCAGGTTAGGAGTGGCCTGTTTTTTAAATATGCTGTAGTTATATCTAGATCGCACGCCCTTAAAGCACCATTTGTAATTGAGTTACCTCACATTTTTTATAAGTTAATCTCCTGGTATACCGGTAATTATGCGGAAAAGTAGCCTCGATATCTCATTTCAAGCACAAATCTTTAGAAATATAGTTAGCGGGTGGCTTTCTATTCTGTTGGTTATAGCTACAAATGTTGTGGTGACGCCACTTGTTTTGAATAATGTAGGTAAAGAGTTGTATGGCGTATGGTTTCTAATATTTAATATATTGGCTTATTTTTACTTAGCTGATTTTGGGATTACCAGTGCGATCACTCGTTTATATGCAAAGTATAAAATCGATCAAACATCTGATGTTCAAAAGCTGGTGTCTACCTCTTATCTGGTGGTGATGTTGGTTAACACGATCTCATTGATAGGATTGCTAAGTTTTAAGACGGAAATTTATACTTATTTGGAGATAGAAGCTGCATTTTACGATATATTTACAATTCTTTTTTACGTTGGCCTAATTGAGCTAACATCTCAATTTATTTTACGGGTTAATATTGGAATTCTAAAGGGGCAGCATAAGTACGATATTGCATATAGGTTTGAAGGTTTAGCCGCAGCTCTTAGGTTGATCTCAGTCTTATTGTTGGTATTGCTGGACAAATTCTCTATAGTTTCTTTCGCTATTGTTTATTCGTTGTGCAAAATCTTCTCTGACTCCCTATCTTTCTTCTTCATTCGAGATGATTTAAAAGGGTTTAAATTTGCGTTGGATAAGAGTGTATTTCGAGATCTATTGGACGTAGGCAGTAGTTCGTTAGCTACGACTTGGGCTAACGCACTTTTAAATACGCTACCATTAATGCTATTTGGAAAAGTTTTTGGGGTGGATAAAGTCTTTCTTTACGCTATTCCTTTTGCGATCTTGATAGTTTTGAGCAGGCTGATCAACGCGATCTACCATGGTGTGACGCCGAAGTCAGCCGAGTTAAAAGCGCTGAACAATGAGTTTGATTTAGCGAGTATCAGTTCATTTGGTGTTAAATTCGCTGCGCTATTTAGCGTTATTCTCATATCATTTTTTATAGTTTTTGGAGAAGGCACTCTTCGTCTTTGGTTGGGCACTACCGTTATAAGTGGCCATGACTTTGATCTTATGAGCAACATTCTCTTAGGTCTTTTGGTATATATGTTTTTTGAATCACTTCAAAAAGTAAATAATTTTATATATAAAGCCACTGGTCTGCATTGGTTGGTGACATGTGAAGCTATCGTTAGCGGACTCCTGTTATACGCTTTTATATTTATACTGCTTGATTACGCAAATGAGCTGACCTTTGCCGTTGCTATGGCCCTTGTGGGTGTCTTTAAGTATGGGTTTTACAAAGTTGTAGGAAGAAATAACATCAGAACCTATTCGCTACCTATTTATTCCGCCGCTTTGTTTGGAATGGTTCTAATCGGCATTTATATTGGCAATGTCAATTATGCGGATACTCTATTAATTAAAGTGTTTATATATATATTTACCATGTTATTGACGTCCATATTTGGTTACTTTTGTCTTTTTACTACACTAGAGAGAACTAAAGTCAATTACCACCTTTCAAAGATGAAAGCTAAGTTCGATTCCTTATAGGTCATTAAGAGGTTTATCAGATATCCCCATCGATGTTGTTTAACCATTTCTTTTAAGAACCAGCATTATGTCTGAGCAAAATTATGCCCACTAAGATACTTTATCTATCAAATTCAATTATACCTTCACAGTATGCTAATAGTGTGCACGTGATGAAAATGTGCCAGGCTCTTTCAAAAAATAATTTTGATGTTGATCTTCTTTTTTATACTAATTCCAATGTCTGTGACAGTGATGACATATTTAAACGTTATGGCGTTACAAAAGAGTTCGGGTTAACTCCGTTATATGTGCGATCTACAAGAGGGAAGTTTTTTCGCAAGTTTTTTGACGTTTTTCGATTTTTAAACAAAAATCATCGTGAGACTCTTGTATATGGACGAGACATCTACAGCGTATACTTGGCATCCTTATTAGGGTTCCGGGTCTATTTTGAGAGCCACGGCCTTCCAGTTTCCATGGCTCATGCCTTTATCGAAAGACTGCTGTTTAAAAGTGAAAAACTCGTTGAACTGATTGTGATTTCTGATAAGTTAAGGGAGTTATACTTACTGCGTGAACACACAATAGCGTCTGATAAAGTTAGGGTGCTCCATGATGGTGCGGACGCGGTAACTAATAATAACACTAAAAATTTAGGCCCTGGATTTCACGTAGGCTATGTAGGTAGTCTTTACTATAGAGGTAGAGGTATCGATTTAATACTAGACGTTGCGAAGAGAAATTTGGATTTGATGTTTCATTTGGTTGGAGGCAAGCAAGAGGAGGTTACATATTGGCAACGAGAATCTTCCAGTAATGTGAAGTTCCACGGTTTTCTTCCAAATAATGAAGCTACCGATTATTTATTAGGTTTTGATGCGGTACTTATGCCATATCAAAAGGATCTGAATCTTGAAGGCATGAAATACAATACTATTGAATGGATGTCGCCAATGAAAATGTTTGAATATATGTCTGCCAGTAAAGCCATAGTTTCGTCTGATTTGCCGGTGATCCGAGAGGTGTTAAATCCTCAGAATAGCATGCTTGTGGAGTATGACGACCGCGAGGCTTGGTCTTCCGCGCTCAGGAAATTATATACTACCCCGAAGATGTTAAACAGCATAGGCATCAAGGCGCATCAAGATTTCTCCGATAAATATAGCTGGGATGAGAGGGTAAAATCTCTAAACTTAAAATAATATCAATAAGAAATAATTTCCAATATAGGTTTTTAATTTGATAATCTCGCGAAAAATGTTGATGCAGAATGCACTGGTTGGAGTGTTTTTGGTATTGTTTGTCTTGCTCTCTACTCGGTATAAGCTTCAGTACGCTGAAGCTATAAGGCCGTTCTATAGTTATGGTCTTGTGGTTTCGGTTATGTTGATCGTTTCGTGTCTGCTAAGAAGTTCAGATGCGCGCAAAATTCTTACCACAATGTTGATCCAACCACAAACGTTACTTTTTGCTTTTTTATTGGTGTATTTTACAGCTTCTGTAACCTATATTTCATTGGATATTCCTGGAAGGCAGTTAAAAGACCATCTTTATTTTTTATATTGGATATTGATACTGCCCTTGTTGCCAATTTGTTTTGTATCAAAAAATAAAAGCATTTCAGATGTCTTCTTGCTGCTTTCGAAGTCCGTAATATTATTTTCTGTTTTTTCGGCTGTTGTAGCATTCCTTATTTTCTTTGATGTTGTAGATATCAATATTGGGTCCTTACATGTGACTCAATCAATTTATTTGAAATCCAGAATTCATGGGATGCTTGGTGAGTCAACAGCGCTGGCAGCGCTGTTAGGGTTTGGCTTGATTAGCCTCCTATATTTAAAAAGAGACACAGGTCGGGTTCAAAAATTTTTGTTTGGCTTTCTTGTTTTTTCCCTTGTGGCCACCGGTAGCAGGAATGGCTTGGTTTCAATCGCTTTAGTGTTTTTGGTCAGTGCCTTGATAGAGGGATTAACTTTTAAAACACTTTTGAACATTATAGTTCACTTGTTCACTTTTGTGCTGATTTTGGTTGGTGTGTTATACGCCACTGACACTGTCGACCTCATTTATAAAATTTTCTCTGATCGTCCAGATTTAGATTTAGACAATAGGTTTTCGCGGCTCTATATTTGGTTAACCACGATCGATATGATATCTAATAGCGGGCCAGAAGAATTATTATTTGGTCATGGTGCTTATGAACTCAGGAGAGAATTAAGTGCTGGTTTTAACAGCCCACTAGAGATCGCGTATGACTACGGTATATTGATGTCGCTGATCTATGTTGGAATTTTTTTCTTGTCATTTTTTGTGGGACTCAAGAAATACAACGATTCTAAATTATATATATATAAATATGCCTGCTTAAATCTCACTTACGGTTTTACTTTCTCAATGTTTATTAGTTACTTCCCAACAACTATGTTCAATTTCGCAGTATGGCCCTTTATGATTGGCGTGTGGATCACAGCAATACCTGCACGAATGGTAAAAACTCTGCCCATATTTGATAGCGCGAACTTGTCTAAGGTTTCTGGTAAAACTTTACTAAATAATTAAGGAGAATTGAGTTCATGATTAGATGCCCAGCATGTACAAAAAGTGCAAGTGATTTTATTCAATTAGATAGTGCTAGATTAGAACGTTTCCTAGAATTTTCCACACTTATCTACGATGGGTTATTACATTCTTACCTAGATGTTGTAAAGCCTGAGTTAATGAAGTGCGATCACTGTAGGCATGTTTTTTTTAAACAAATGCCTTCCGACAAACTGTTATCTGAAATGTATAACTTCAAAAGAGATTATCGAAAAGATCCCGGGAGACCTCCTAGTTTAGTGATGATCAGAACTATGGAAAAATGTTTTAGAATTATTGGTAAACAAAACCCTGTCATGCTTGATTATGGTTCAGGGCATGGCCGCTGGTCGGTTGCTGCGGCCAAAGCTGGTTTTAAAGTGTTTGCATATGAGCCCCATGCGGAAAGGACTATTCTTAGTGATGATTATAAACTAGTCACAGATGAAAAATTCTTGGTTGACGTTCAATTTGATTTTATATGGTGTGAGCAGGTTTTAGAACATGTAAAGGACCCGGGCGAAATTATGGAAAATATTAGAAAATACACAGGTGAAAAGACCATTGTTAGAGTAAGTGTGCCAAATGTTGATAGATCAAAGGAGGGGAGTAATATATGGAAAGATTGGCCTTATGACGGGTTGGGTGGAAATCATACAGTTGCACCATACCAGCATTTACAGGGTTATAATCAAGAATCTCTTCAGAAACTAGTTCACAGGTCAGGATTTAAGACTCTGAATAGTCTGCGTTTTAACTTAATGTTGCCTTTTTATAGATTAAGAATTTTGGTTGGCAAGGTGTTTCGATCTCTGTCAAGTACGACCGTGTATTTATCAGCTGACGCTATTCAGGACTCAGCTAATTATACATCCCGCACTCATCATTAAGGCGTTCGATATGAAAGCTATTTTTATTTTAGTTCCGTCAATGGTTCCTACTGGCCCGGTTAAAGGCGCAGTGGCACTTGCAAACTATTTGGTCGATAAGCGATCAGTCACGTTGGTGTCTGTTAAAAAAGGACCTGGCTGTGCAGCTTTTATTGATGATCGGATTAGTTGTATTTGTTTGGCTCATGATTCGGCAGGCACATTTGGGAAAATAAAAAGGTATAAGGAATTATTAGTGAATGCTGGCGATAGGAGTAGTGTGGCATCTATATCGTTATGTTTCTCTGCAGATTTTGTTAACAGTTTCTGCTCAGGATATGCTTTGACGTGCTCAAGTATTAGGGGGAATTTGGTCAATATATATAAAATGGATTATGGATTGATCGGTGTGCCCGCCGCAATAATTCATTTGGTCTCGTTATTTAGATTTGACAAAGTGGTAGCCATGTCAACGCCAATGGCTGAACAGATTAAATTTTTTTCTCAAAAAAATGCATATGTGGTTGGGAATTTTATCGATGAAACTTCGCTATCTAAATCTAGAAACGCTAAAGATGATAGGCAGAGAGTTGTTAAGCGTTTCGTATTTGTAGGTTCGATTTCTATTCGGAAAAATCCTTTGCTATTAGTAAGGACTCTGAAAAAGCTGCGCGATGGTGGTCATAATGTCGAATTGGATCTTGTCGGTAAGGGACCTCTTACAGAGAAAGTGATGGACGAGATCAAACTGCTAGGGTTGCAAGGTGCTGTTACGATGCATGGACAATTGCCAGACCCTTATTCAATAATGTCTAAAGCAGATATCTTTGTTCTCCCCTCGATGTCAGAGGGTACTTCTAGGGCCTCATTGGAGGCTTTGTACCTTGGCTTGCCTTGCGTCCTCAGAAAGATTGATGGCAATTCAGAACTTATCGAAAATGGTGTAAATGGTGTGGTTTTTGAAAATGATCAAAGTTTGTATGTGGCTATGCTCTCGGCCCTCAATATTAGTGAGTCCCGGGGACACAATAATAACCTGTTACCAAATTTTTTTCGTCAACGTAGTTCGGCTCAAAAATATTTGGAAATAGTTGAAGACTGTTAATCCCCCAAATCAATGTCAAACAATAGAAGGGTGGTAAAGTGAAACAAATTATTTATGATGAGTACCATGAATTTTTACAAAAGCGCACGCTCAAATCGAAGGTGTACAGAAAGTATTTGCTATATCCTCGGTTGTGTAAATTTTTGAGTGGTAGAGCGCTGGACATCGGTCCGGGGATTGGAGACTTCGTTGACTTTAGACCTAATACTGTAGGGGTAGATATTAACCCTGATAATGTGGCGTTTGGGAAGTCTAGGGGTCTAGACATTCGGTTAATGGATATCAACTCGTTGCCCTTTAAAGACGGAGAATTCGACTCAGTAAATATGGACAATGTTTTAGAGCATATCGAAGACCCGTCGCCAATGCTTGCAGAGATCTATAGGATTCTCAAGAAGGATGGTATTTTAGTGATCGGCGTACCAGGGCCTCTGGGCTTTACAAGTGCTCCTGACCATGAGGTCTTCTACTCAAAAGAGGATTTAGAAAAAACTTTCGTCAGCCGTGGCTATTCAGCACAAAAAATATTTTCCATGCCAATTGAGTGGGACTGGTTAGATACTCGGATGAAACAGTACTGCTATTACGGTGTGTTTAAAAAGGACTAATAGCGATAACTTATCCGAATTTCTAGGTTCGGGTGTTTTAATATGGATTTGAGTCCAATTTAAACTTTATGTAATTATAGAGAACAGATATATGCTTCGTGTTGTTAAGTCGTTAATAAGAAATTCCCTTCGTAAGTCAGCAGGTCTGGTATTGCCAACGCATAAGTTTTCTAACGAGTACAAGTGTTTGATACTTGGTGATGATGGGGCAATTAAGTCTCAAGACTATCATTATTATGTTGGGTATTATGACATTGATCCTTTTAATGAAATTACTCAAAAAATCATCTGCCACAGAGTGTCTAAAAAATTTACTAGTCAGGTTTTACCTGAGGTAGGTGATATAGGACTTTTGTCTATTGCGACTGGAGAATTTGAGAAATTAGAAGATTCGAGAGCTATTAATTGGCAGTTAGGTACTCGTGTTCAGTGGTTAGATAGCAAACATGTTATTTATAATGATATTCAAGAAGGCCATCATGTGTCGAGGAAATTGGATGTCATTACTAAAACTGTGGTTAAAGAATACTCTAGAGCATTTTGGGCCATATCCCCCGACAAGAAACTGGGGGCAAGTTTGAATTTTTCTAGGATCAGAACGAAAAGACCGGGTTATGGTTATAGCGGCTTAAGTATAGATGGTGATGTGGAAAGACTAACGCTGTTTAATTTGGATTCGGGTGCTGATGAATATTCCGTCGACCTTTCAGAGATACTTAATGAGCTTGATTATGATCCAAAAGGGTCAGACCCATATTTGAATCACGTTGCATGGTCGCCATGTTCGACTAAACTGTTGTCACTTTTTCATTTTTCCGAAAGTCTAAATGGCACTAGAAAAGTATATCCAATCGTTTTTGATCTAGTTGAAAACGCATGGAAATCTATCGATCAGAGTGGTTTTTTTAGTCACCATACATGGGTAGACGAGTCTAATTTGCTTGCTTATAAACGGTATCGAAATGAGGAAAGGTATTGTATTTGGAATATATATACTGGTTGGTCTGTTATTTCAGATTCCATGCCTATTACTGATGGGCATCCATCTCCAGTTAATCAAACGACTCGGATCGTCGTTGACACGTATCCAGACATGCTTGGTAGAATGAAACTGTATTTAGGCTCAACTGATTCGAATACTACATATAAGACTATAGGATTTGTAATGAATCCTTCAAAATATACAGGCGCTTTAAGGTGTGATTTACACCCTAGAGTATGTCGGGATAATTCGAAGGTCTTTTGTGACATTCCTAGCAAGAATGGAAGACGGATTCTAATTGTAGAGGGTGAGTTATGATTAATAGCCTAAAATTCTTGGTTATGACCTTGTTAATGAGGTTGTCCCAGGCATCTAAAGTCTTTTATGCAGTTTTGACTAATCAAATTTCATATTACCCGAAATCGGTCAAATTGTTCGAAAAAAAATTCAAAGAAGCAACAAATACAGCCCACTCATTAATGTTTGCTAATGCCACTAGTGCTATGGAGGCGGCTTTGTTTGCTGGAGGTGTTGTTGAAAACGCTAATGTGGGCACCACAGCCTTTGTTATACCAAGTTCTTACTCATCGGTAAAAAGTCTTGGCGCTAACGTGAAATATTTGGATGTAGACCTTAATAGTCTTAATTTCAATTTGGATGGTTTAGCGCAGAAAGGGTCGAAGCTATTCGCCCTTATTGTCACTCATTTTTACGGGAATCCTTGTGATATGGAACGTATTATGGCGTGGGCAACAAAAAATGGTGTGTTTGTTGTAGAAGATTGTTCTCACGCTCATGGGGCATCATTTAAAGGAAGGCCCATAGGAAGTTGGGGCCATGTAGGTGTTTTTAGTCTTCAAGGGGCCAAAGCAATTGCTGCCGGAGAAGGAGCAGTTGTGATATCTAACGATGCTGAATTAACACTTCGGATGGCAGCATATGGACACCAAGAGAGTTACAGGAAATTTGGTATTGACGTAGATGATGATTTAAATTTACCTTCGTTTGGATTTGGTAAAAAGATGAGAGCACATCCTTTGGGGGCTATTTTGGCGCTCGAAGACCTCCAGCGTCTGGCTTACAAAAATGAGATATTTACATCTTGGGTTCAGGAGATAAAAGATATAGCAGACATGAATGGCTCCTTTAAGCTACCGGAAGTGCTATCGTTGGGTAAAAGAGCTGGCTTTTGTCAAGGTATCCCTCTAATTTTAGAGAGTGAATTTTCTGCGTTGGAATTGAAAGAGATGCTCTTAAAGGTGAAGATCAATTGTTTTATGAGGGACTACACGCAAAACATTATGGACTATTCTGATTTTAATTCAGGATTAGAGGTCGAGAAGGCTTTGCCTAATACATGTATGAGCTTTTCTCAAGTGTTATTCATCCCTTTTTATCAATTTATACTTCCTTGGAGGTGGTTTAGATTAAAGTCTGTACTACGAGGCTGGCGCAATGAGTAATGATTACGATGTATGTGTTGTCGGGAGTGGTCCGGCAGGCGCTTTTGCTGCGAATCGACTTGCAAAGAAAGGGTACAAGGTTATCGTTGTCGAAGCTGGAAGCGACGCTCCAAATGCTAACATTGGTGAGAATTTGGATCTAAAAAATAGCAATTTGAAAGACTCTGTGGATTTTGGTTTTTCCCAGCAAGTTGGCGGCTCATCCAACCTGTGGGCTGGTGGTCTTGCTGAAATGAATGCTATCGATCTAGAGAGTCGGCCTCATTTTAATTTTTTGGCGTGGCCTGTGAATGCCGAAGAAGTAAAGTTACTTTATGCTAGAGTGAAGGAAATGATAGGGATTAAGCCATCTATATATAAAACAAAAGAAAGAGTCGTCGAGGAGTTAACAGAGCTATCACACGGATGTAATCATGAGTTCAGAGAGGCTTTGGTAATGGACTCTCCTTTCAAGACAAGGACACTTGTTGATAACGTAGAAAATTTAACCTTATTAAAAGATCATAGTGTTTGTAAAGTGGAGCTGAACCAAAAAAACGATTGCGTTTTGTCTGTCCAGGCGTTTAATCTTGAAACCTGCGACTACGTCGATATCAAAGCTAGTACGTTTGTTCTAGCAGCTGGTTCAATCGGTAATATTAGGATTATGCTCCACAGCCTGGGTTGTTTTGAATTTTCGAAACCTAAATTTTATAGCTCAATTGGCAGCTATTTTTCGACCCATCCAAAGAGTTATATCGGGAAAATAAAGTTTAATAAAGATATTCCTGATGAGAGCCAATTTATAAATATATTTCCAAAGCCTCTGGGGTTTGTGAGGTATTATTTTGGGTTTAAAAAAACTTTTCTAGAAAGTCATAATCTTTTAAATCACTGTCTTCGGATCGAGTCTATTTATGCATTAAGGATGGCTAGATTTCTAGAATACGCTAAAAAAATGGTTGTTTTTCTACCGTTTATAAGCACAAATACAGTGTTTATGAATTTTATTGTTGGTTTTGGTGTTAAATTTTTCAAAATGATGGAAAATTTTACACCTGCAAAAGATAATGATGGCTCTTATCATGTTAGAGGCTTCTTTGACCAAGCGTCAAAAGTGGAGAATAAAATCAGTTTATCATCCGAAAAGTCAGCTTCAGGCCTACCTCTTGCCAAAATCCACTGGAAATTTGATGAGGGAGACTGGGAAAATGTGGATAAATTCATGTTGCACATGAAAGAAGAGCTATTGAAGAGTAACGTCGGCTATTTAGAATACTCGAGGCCTTCGGCTAATCAGTTTACGGGTATACATTCTCATTTTATGGGTGGTACTAGAGCTGGTATTTCCCCGAATGATTCGGTGGTAGATGGTAACTTGAAAGTACATGGAATTGCTAACTTATATATATCCGGGCCTTCGGTGTTTCCAAGCTTTGGTTATGCAAATCCTTTTTTGTCCATTGCGGCATTGTCCTTAAAGCTATCTGATCATTTGATTGATATGTTTGAGAGTAGATCACGCGGATAAGGAAGGTAAAGATGATTGTGGTTTCTGTAATTTGTGAACAAGTTGATCTTGGGCTAACTAGATTTATACGTAGTTTATCAAAGAATAAAAAAATTATAGTCGGCACGGTAATTGTAGCCCCTAAATACGAGTTACATCCTCTGAGAATTAAGCAGATGTCGATTAGGAAAGATATTTCTGAATCTTCTGGTTTACGTAAGACTCGAAGCCTAACTTCACTTTTTGGTTTGTTTTTAGATAAAATCTTTCTTAAACAAGTAGTTGTCAAATTACTTATATCAGTCAAAAAATATAACCTCGGGTTTAAAGTGGTACAAGCTAACGACGATTGGTTGTTTTCTGAAATGTCGATTTATAATGACGTAGCTGTTATTTATTCATTTGAAGGGCTATTGACTGAATGCGTGATAACAAAATTTCGAAAAGGGATCATCAATATCCATCCTGCGATATTACCTCAATATCGGGGATTGGATGGCGGTCTTTGGGCATTATATGAAGGGGGTATGCTCGGAGTAACTGCATATAAGATTGATAAAGGAATTGATACCGGTCCTATTATAAGAACGTTCAAGCTTAAAAAAGACGGTCTATCGCTTACTAATTACATTGAAGATCTGAAAAATTTGAAATATGAATCTTATGTTGAATCTATACAGGACCTTGATTCAGGTGTGTTTGAAAATATCGATCCTAGAATTGATCGTATGCAAAATAGAGGGGTAATGCCAAGGAAGTTAATCGAGGAAATTATAAAGCGGAGCGCAATTGGATGAGTAGGGTTTTAATTACTGGAGGATCTGGGTTTATAGGAACCAACCTTGTTGAACATTATGCTTCAAACGGTCATGAGGTGTTTAATTTGGATAATGTGAAACCACGCAATCTAGATCATATGAACTATTGGCACAGTGTTGACATTTTAGATATGGCCGCGCTTTGCCTCTTGACAAAGAAACTTGAGCCTACCTTAGTGTTTCATCTAGCAGCTAGAACAGATTTAAATGGGTCAGATATAAGTGACTATGCGGCTAATATTGCAGGTGTGCAGAATGTAATTGAAGCGCTAAAACAAATTGAGACGGTCCAGTTTGTAGTATTCGCATCCTCGATGCTAGTATGTCGCTTGGGGTATCACCCACTGAGCGATATTGATTATTGTCCCGATACCAGTTATGGCAAAAGTAAGGTTATGGGAGAAAACATAGTTCGCGGTGCCGAGCTTAATGTTCCATGGACTATCGTACGCCCAACCTCTATGTGGGGGCCTTGGTTTGGTGTTCCTTATAGGAGCTTTTTCGACATTATTCGAAAGGGATTGTATGTTCATCCCTTGGGTTTGCGTGTGAAGCGATCGTATGGGTTTGTATATAATGCGGTTTACCAATTACAGCATATTGCGAAGATGCACGATGATAGTCTTGTTGGCGAAACTATTTATCTTGCCGATTATAAACCAGTTGAGTTAAAGACCTGGGCAGTGACGATTCAGCAGGCTTTGGGTGCTGGTGTAATTAGGGAAGTACCTTATTGGATTTTCAAAATAGGGGCTTGGATTGGTGATGTAGCAAAGCAGCTTGGGTTTTCTAATCCGCCAATGTCCTCGTTTAGGCTGAAAAATATGCTTACTGAGACGATACATAATACCGATAAGTTGAAATCATATTGTGGGGATACTCCTTACTCTATGAGGGAAGGTGTATTAATTACCTGTGAGTGGCTTAATCATGACGTACAAAAATAGACCAAATTACTGCAATTAACGTAAAGACTCTCTATTCTAAAACGCAATTAACTGACGCACACAAAGAACTTTTTCCTGATGAAGATATCCGTTATAACTGCTACCTACAATCGTGAAAAGACCGTAGTGAGAGCTATTGAAAGTGTTAAAAATCAAACATATCTCGATATAGAGCTTGTCGTGGTGGATGGGGCTTCTAAAGATGCCACAATATCGTTAATCGAGCCTTTGATTGGTGAAAATGACATCTGTGTGAGTGAAAAAGACGACGGCTTATACGATGCGCTTAATAAAGGAATTTCTCTTGCTACAGGGGCAGTAGTAGGCTTTTTGCACTCTGATGATATGTATGTTAATACGTCTGTTTTAGAGAAAGTTGCATCAATGTTTCTCGATCAAAGTATAGATGTTGTTTATGGCGATGCTTGTTTTTTTAGAGAAGGAAATACACAGAAAGTAGTTAGATACTATCGTTCAGATGAACTTTCGGTGAAGAATTTAGCATGGGGTAAAATGCCCGCACATACCGCTATGTTTTTCAGGAAAAATGTTTATGAAACTTATGGTTTATTTAAGACCACTTATCATATTTGTGCTGATTATGAGTTTCTTTGTAGAATCGTTACTCAGGCCCGTCTTAAATCTGTTCGGTTACCTGAGCCTTTGGTGAAAATGCAGATAGGTGGGGTTAGTACTGGTGGCCTTAGGAGCACTATTATCCTAAATAAAGAAGTTTTAAAAGCCTGTGCTGATAATGAAATTTACACTAATATATTGATGGTCTTATCAAAATACCCATCAAAAATTTTGCAATTTATTAAATTATAGGACTATTTGTGAATTATCTATCTTTAATTGGGCGTGAGGCTGAACTTTTTTCGGAAGATGTACTTGCTAGAGAGTCTTTTCTCAAAGAGCTTATCGGAAACTCAAGATGTCTGGTAGTCGGTGGCGCGGGCTCTATTGGCCAAGCAGTAACGAGAGAAATATTTAAGCGTTATCCAAAAGTTTTACATGTTGTTGACCTTTCTGAAAATAACCTCGTTGAGCTCGTGCGTGATATTCGTAGTACTGTTGGTTATGGAGGTGTTGATTTTCGAACTTTTGCGATCGATTGCGGTGGTGCTGAGTTTGAGGCTCTTATTTCTTACGAAGCTCCATATGATTATGTATTTAATCTTTCCGCCCTTAAGCACGTGAGAAGTGAAAAGGATCCGTTTACGTTGATGCGGATGATTACTGTTAACATATTGAATACATTGAAAACATTGCAATCAACAAAGAATGCGGGATGCAATAAATATTTCTGTGTTTCTACTGACAAAGCAGCTAATCCAGTCAATATGATGGGTGGTAGTAAGCGCATCATGGAAATGTTCTTAATGCGGGAGAGTTTAACTCAAAATATTTCTATGGCTCGTTTTGCAAATGTAGCTTTTTCTGATGGCTCTCTGTTACATGGATTTAATCTGCGATTTGCAAAGGGGCAGCCATTAGCAGCTCCAAGCGACGTCAGACGATACTTCGTAACGCCAAAAGAATCGGGAGAACTGTGCTTGTTGTCTGGAATGTTTGGGCAAAATAGAGATATTTTCTTCCCAAAACTAGATGAAAATTTGCACCTCATGACTTTTTCAGATATTGCAGTTAATTATTTGGAGAATCGTGGTTATGAAGCCTATGAGTGTGCGACCGAAGACGAGGCGCGTGATCGTGCTGACGAACTTATATCGAATAAGAAGTGGCCATGCTACTTTTTTAAGAGTGATACCACGGGCGAAAAGAGTTTTGAAGAGTTTTTCACAGATACAGAAAATCTTGATGTACAGCAGTTCAAGAGCATTGGCATTATTCATAATCCCCCTTCTTTCAATGATCAGGCGCTTGATGATTTTATGGACGGGGTTAATCGTTTGCGAGTAAAGGGTAATTGGTCCAAGCAGGATATTGTTGAACTATATTTTGCCATATTGCCTGAATTCAATTACGTTGATAAAGGAAAATATTTGGATCAAAAAATGTAATTAATGGTCGTTTTCCATTAAATCATTAAATCATTATATCTTGCTGTGACTAGAGATATGAACGGAGATTGGACGTGAAACTAATTTTAGTTGAGCTTAATGAAATAAATTTCGATGCTGTCAGACATTACCTTGATAAAGGGGAAAAATTACCCGGATTAAAGGTGATTATAGAGAGCGGTCTTTTAAGTACAGTGGCTGAGCAAGAATATGAACACTTAGAACCATGGATTCAATGGCCCTCTGTTCATACTGGAAAGAAATATAATGAACACAAGGTATTCCGATTGGGGGATTTTGTAAGCTCTGAACATGTGCAGTTTTTCGAAAAAGTTGAAGATGCTGGTTATCGTGTGGGAGCAATCAGCCCAATGAATGCTACCAATAACCTCAAAACCCCTGCATATTTCATACCTGATCCTTGGACTCAGACTCCTACTGACGGAAGTTTTCTCAGTAGGAGTGTATCGTCTGCAGTATCACAAGCTGTTAATGATAATTCACAGTCAAAGTTAACATTTATTACTGTTGTCAATTTAGGGTTGTCATTCTTTGCGCTTGTTAGTCCTCTTCGCTTTATATCGATGCTAAGGTATGCCGTGTCAGCATTTGGCAAGCCATGGCGCAAAGCATTGTTTTTAGATTTACTGCTGCACGAAATACATAAAACACTATTTAGGAGAAAAAAGCCTCAATTCTCGACTTTATTTTTGAATGCTGGGGCTCATATACAGCATCATTATTTTTATAATTCTTCCTTCGTAACGTCCGCTGCGCTTGAAAATCCAAGCTGGTATATTGATGAGAAAGAAGATCCGTTTTTTGAAATGTTAAAAGTTTATGATTATGTAGTGCAAGATTTGCTAGCAATGAGCGATGTGGAAATAATTATTGCAACAGGCTTATCCCAGAGGCCATATGATCAGTTAAAATTTTATTATCGGCTTAAAGATCATGAAAGGTTCTTACGAGATTTAGATATACGGTTTTTGAATGTTGTGCCTAGAATGACAAGGGATTTTTTGATCACATTCGAATCCGAGGATCAGGCCATTGCGGCAGCGGAAAAGCTAGATAAAATTTTTGTATGTAATAGGATTAAGTTGTTCGAAGAAATAGATAACAGAGGAAAAGATCTTTTTGTTGTGCTCACATACCCCAATGAAATTCTTGATAGCACGACAATAACTTATGGCGGTCGGTGCACAAAACTATTACAGTATGTAACTTTTGTTGCGATTAAGAATGGTGAACACCAAGGAAAGGGCTTTGCGTATTTTTCTGAGGGTATTAAACTAATGGCTCCGCCAGAAGCTAGCCATGTTGCAATGATTCATAATACAGTTTTAAAGTACTTCAACGTGCCTCACGAGAAATAGTCAGGTGAGATTTTATCTACATTGACATTATTGTGAGAGGCGGTAAGTGAAGGGGGTTGATTTTGTGTTGAAATTCAAGCTCTAAAAATTGGGCGAATTAGCTATTATTGTCACTCATTGGCAATCGATATATAATCCTGCGAAGCGATGCCCCATCGTTTGGCAGCTTGCCCATCTACAGTTACTATAACGGAAAAACTCTATATTTTTAAGTAGCATTAATGATGGAGAGGCTTCAGATTTTCAGAAAAACAGGAGTATCTAATGGATATTGATCAAGCAATCTTGATGGTCAAAGAAGTAATCACTGGTGTGGTTGAACATAAAGCATTAGTCACGGATGAGACACATTTGATAGGAGGAAACGCAGTTTTGGATTCGATGAAATTGGTAGAGGTGTGTTTGATGCTTGAGGATATCGCGGACGAAAATGGATTTGAATTCGACTGGACTTCTGAGGCGACAATGTCTAAATCGCGAAGTATGTTTCGAGACATTAGAAGTCTATCGGAAGAATTAGTAAATCAAGCAAATGGGTAGGTAATGATTGTAGTTACAGGTGCAAGTAAAGGTTTAGGTGAGTCGATTGCTCTCAGATTGGGAGAAAGTGGACACAGGGTCATTGGGCTAGCAAGAAATATAAGCGGGATGACTATAGAGGGAATTGCATGTGATGTTAGTAGTTACCAATCTGTTAAAGCCGCAGCCAGGCAAATAAAAAAAATTGGAGAACCTATAGATGCCGTCATAAATGCAGCGGGCGTTGCGTCAATGAATCTGGCCGTTACTACTGACGCGGGTACTGTGCAGAAGTTGGTTCAAACTAACTTAGTTGGCACTATATATATGTCGCAATTATTCGCACCGATACTTATCCGTCAAAAACACGGGTCTTTTATAAATTTTTCTACAATAGCTGTCGCTCTAGCCCTCAAAGGAGAGTCGGTTTATGCAGCATCCAAAGCCGGGGTAGAAGCATTTTCAAGAGTTTTTGCTAGAGAGATGGCTGATTTTAATGTGCGCGTAAACTGTGTTGCTCCAGGCCCAATAAGAACAGATCTATTGCGAGGCGTATCAGATTCACAGATTAACAAGATAATTTCACAGCAGGTTATAAAGAAAGAGTTTCAAAAGTCTGATGTTTGTGATTTAGTTGAATTACTGCTGGACCCCAAAGCTAGTTCGCTTAGTGGGCAAGTGCTAAATATTGGAGGTGTCTAATCAATCTTTCAGATAAACTAAGTCAAATTTGGCAAGGTATCGAGTATCCGTTTCTAATCCATAACGGAGGTGAGCTGAAGTTTTCAGATATCCAAAACCAAATTGGAGTAGATGTTTCAGACATTCAAGCTGGTGAGGTGGTTGCTCTCATTGGAGACTTTGAGAGTCAATCAATATCAACGTTACTTCAACTAATTGATAAAAATGTTATTTTGGTTCCTCTGACTACTGCTACCCGCGCTCAGCATGATTACTTCTTCGACTCAGCATTAGTAGATGTTGTTTTGGAAGGAACTGAGTCGCGACGGATAAACCATGGAAAATCTCATGTGTTAGTTGAGCTCTTGCGTAGAAAAAATCACGCTGGATTAGTATTGTTTTCCACTGGAACCACAGGAAGGCCAAAGGCTATTCTACATGACTTTACAGTGTTTCTTAAACGATTTGATACGCCTCGACCTACTTTAAAAACTATGAATTTTCTATTGTTTGACCATATAGGGGGGCTGAATACTTTACTACACACCCTGTTTAATAAAGGTATGGTAATTGCTCCAAAATCCCGGAGTGTTGAAGATGTTCTAGCTGTGTGCGAAGAGCACAGAGTAGAGGTTTTGCCAACAACACCAACTTTTTTGAGAATGATGTTGTTAAGTGGCTTAATTCCAGATCGGGTGCCTAAGTCTTTGAAAATAATTTCTTATGGAACCGAGCGAATGGATCAGCCTACGTTAGATGGTCTGTGCCAGCTGTTACCTAATGTCGATTTTCGGCAAACATTTGGTATGTCTGAGTTGGGGATTGTCAGAGTAAAGAGCAAATCAAGAAACAGCTTATTCATGAAAGTTGGTGGAGAGGGTGTTCAGGTACGAGTTGTCGATGGCGTACTTGAAATATTGTCAGAAACAAAAATGCTCGGATATCTAAACGCGATGTCTCCTTTTGACTCAGATGGTTGGTATAGCACTAAGGATATAGTTGAAGAAGAGCAGGGCTTCTATAAGGTGGTTGGACGTACAACAGAAGTCATTAATGTCGGAGGGCTCAAATTTATGGCTTCTGAAGTAGAGCGAATAGCCTTGCAATATTCCGGCGTCGAATTAGCAAAAGCTGTAGGTAAGGACAACCCGATAACAGGTCAGCATGTTGAGTTGACGGTCCAACAGAATGTTGGGGGTGATCTAACCAAAAATGAATTAAAAGGCTACTTAGCGGAACGACTCCAGTCACACATGATGCCAAAGCGCATAAATGTCGCGGCGATCGCAGTTGGGCATAGATTTAAAAGGATGTGAATCCAAAATAGAACTTAATTTCTATTGATTATCCGATGTAATCGCCCTTAAAATCGACCATAACCAATAATTCCCCAACTATGAAACCATTTTTCTTCTACATGCGCCTGGTCACCCTTGCCATGCGCTCTAGATCTTGTAAAGGTGACTCTGTTTTTCCGCAAAACTCATGACATCACGAGTAATGTATTTACTTTCATTATCACTATCAACGCCCAAAAGAGGAAATAGTAAAAGATCCTGAGCTAATTGCATATTCCGGCGAACGTGAACACCCGCTCTGGATCATCGAGAATTAGCAGGTGTTGTTTGAACATACTTGTAAGTACGTATGCTCTTTAGCTTACCGTTGAATGTACATATTTGGTCAGAGAATAAAGGGATTAACCAGATTATAGATAAAATCCACATAAGGTATTCAGATAGATGAACTATAGGGCAGAAGTTGATGGTTTAAGAGCGGTAGCAGTTGTTTCAGTCATTCTCTACCACGCACAGATTGTCGTATTTGGAAGAGATTGGTTTGAAGGTGGATTTATCGGTGTTGATATCTTTTTTGTCATCAGTGGATACCTAATTACTCGCATTATCTTAATTGAGCTAGACGAAACGAATAATTTCAGTTTTCTTAACTTTTATGAGCGAAGATTTAGCTTGTCCGGATGAAGCCGGGATGGCTTCCCGGGCAGACCGAAATACACACACGTATAACAAGAACGAAAAACTAGCAGGGAATTAGGCTATGGTTAAAAAATTACTTAAGAATATTTACTTACTGTTTTTTTCTGATAAAAAATTTTTTATAATTTTGAACTACCATAGAATAGGCCGAGTTGATGAAAATAATCCTTTTCACGCCCTGCACACCATCGGCATAAAAACGTTTAAAATCCAAATTAAGCTTTGTGGTTTTTTTGGGGCTTTTGTTTCTCTAAATGATATAGTTGAATCAAATTTGACATCTAAGCTGAGTTTTTCCGTTACGTTTGATGACGTATCGTCAAGCACCAAAGGTGTTCTTTCATGGTTATGTAAAGAAAACATACCTGTTGCAGTTTGTCCATGTGCTGACATTACAACAAACAACATAGGATGGCGGGATAAAGTTTACTTTATTAATAAATTTGTCGACAATCAAAAGATTTTTCAGAAATTATCCGAAGAATTTGGGTTGGGGAAGTCAGCCCTTAATGATTCTTTTTATCGGCTATCAAAAAGCAATATTTTCAACTCTTATGAAATGATTCACAGAATAGTGGAACCACTTTATGGGGAAATCGATAAAGGAGATCTAAACTATATATCCGAACCAAATTACTTGAGTTTAAAAGATCTCTCACAGCTAATAAAATCTAATTCAATGCTTACTATTGTTAACCATAGCAATAGTCATGCAAATTTAGCCACTCTCAGTCAAATTCAGGTAAAAGACGAAATTGACATGTGCCAAATGTTTTTACGTTCTAACTTATTCATTGACTCTGAGTATTTTGCGGTACCATTTGGTCAATTTACTGAAAGTCTTGCTCAGGATTTATCAAAATTTAGTCGACCAAAAGGTATTAAAGCGATACTTTGGGTTTCAAATAAGGTGAATGAAGATCATGGTTGCCTCCCTAACAAAGTAAGGCATCTTCATCGATGCCATATGCCAGACACGGTTTCTGGTTTCATAAAATTACTTTTTAAATTAATGGTTCTGCATAGTTCGACGATAAATGCAAAAGTGCTTCCAAACTCAGATCAAGCCTTCAAAATAGTAGAAAATCCTGCTTTAGATGATTTGCTGTCTTTTGAAGATTTGTCGAGACCATATAAAGATTACAGTGGTAATCTTCAGTTTTTTAAGAACTTTTATATATCAAATCCGTTTTTAATTAAATCCCCTCACACTTTAGCTGCCGTCCAAAACGGTAGAATTAAATCATTGGGGCATAATCTTGTGCTACCGCACAAAGTTAATGGCCAGAACATATCGATTAATTTTTGGGGTAATTGGAGGGGGTTAGAGGGTGGGAATGCAGCAGCAAGCGCAATATTATTGGGCAAGGTAATTAAGTCTTCTGATATTGTAGCCTCATATAACCCCTCAGCTGCTATCGAGCCAACGTTTTTAAAGCTAAAATGGAAAAAAGTAAAAATTAGATCGATATCCTTAAATCCCCAAAAAAATAGCTACAAAAGCTTTGATGATGAATTTGAAGTCGATAGCGTACATCCAGAAACTACGAACTTTAATGAATTTTCAAATATAAAGCGCTTTGATGTGAGCCTAAAGAGAAGCTTTAATCTTTTCAACTGGCGTGTCAATAATTATTTGTTAGCCGACCCCGTATACTTTAGTTTAGTGCGTGGTGATGAAAGCCTTGTGATTATCGTTGCTCAGTTTTCAGATGGTCGACTGTTTATCTTAGATCTAATGTATAACGATTTAGATGCCTTAGCTAAACTAGTTAATAATATTCTACTTTGGGCAAAAAATAATAGAATAAAAGATATACTGATTGAGAGTACAGACAGCATGATGTGTGATTTTCTTACCGGAAAGTTCTCAAGCAAACAAGGTAGAGATTTCAGCTGCTATTTTTATTCAAGAAAGTACCAATCTCTTTTAGAAAATTCTTCAATATTAATTTCCCCAATATCGTCTGATACCTTTTTAAGGGGCAATACTCGTTGTAAGTACTGGATGGATTCTTCCTCGCCTGACAAATCTGCGACAATGCGCAAGAATCGTATGTAAGAGTCAGCTGCCATGGTAACCCCCCATTAATAGTAATGGGGGGTTACCGCTGTTTACAAAGATCCAAAGGCTAAAAATCTGCTGCGATGAACTCGAAAGTCCAGAAACTGGGTACATATTGAAGCAGTTCAGCTAAACCAAGAGAACGTAGCATAAGAATTTAGAAAAGGTGCTAGCTATCTTGAAAAAACCGACCGTCAGAACCCTCCACTTTTCAGGTCCCCAAAAAATCACGAGAAAATCCGGCCCCCATGGTTTTCACTAAAGGGAAATCCCATACACCACCCTAATTTACCCTACTTACGCCAACTCTCACTCACCGGCATGGCTGATGCGTAAGTAATGCAGTACGAACAACCAGGCCACATATGAAGGTTTTCGCTTCGATGAACGCTTGCTCAGTGATGCCGATCAGCCTAAACTTTATGCTGGTGTTGACAGTATCGTCTTTGGCAGGGACATATACAGGGTAGAAATACTCGGCAGAGCGAATAAAATCAATTACAATTCTAATCAAGTTACTTTCAATTACGGATTAATATGAAAACTGCCCTTATTACAGGTGTTACTGGCCAAGATGGCTCCTATTTAGCTGAATTTCTATTAGAAAAAGGTTACGAAGTTCACGGGATCAAGCGCCGTTCCTCATCTTTCAATACCGAGCGTATTGATCATATCTATGAAGATCCTTCGGTCCATGATAATCGCTTCCATCTGCACTATGGAGACTTGTCTGATTCATCAAATCTCACCCGCTTGATTAAAGAAATACAGCCAGATGAGATTTATAACTTAGCAGCTCAGTCTCATGTGGCAGTCTCTTTTGAAGCGCCGGAGTACACAGCAGATGTGGATGGTTTAGGGACACTGCGTATCCTTGAAGCTATTCGGTTTTTGGGTCTGGAAAAGAAAACGCGGTTTTATCAAGCGTCTACTTCTGAACTGTTTGGTTTGGTGCAAGAAACCCCTCAGCGGGAAACAACGCCTTTTTATCCTCGCTCTCCTTATGCTGTGGCCAAAATGTATGCTTATTGGATAACGGTTAACTACCGTGAATCGTATGGTATGTATGCGTGTAATGGCATTTTGTTTAATCATGAATCTATGCGTCGTGGTGAAACCTTTGTCACTCGTAAGATCACCCGTGGGTTGGCCAATATTGCGTTGGGATTAGATTCCTGTTTGTCTTTGGGAAATATGGATGCCTTACGTGATTGGGGCCATGCTAAAGATTATGTGCGTATGCAATGGATGATGTTGCAACAAGGCCAACCCGATGATTTTGTAATTGCTACGGGTAAACAGATTTCTGTACGTGAGTTTGTGCGCTTGTCTGCACGTCAACTGGGTGTAGAGCTGGATTTTCAAGGCGTAGGGATTGATGAAATTGCAGTAGTGTCAGCTATTATGGGTGATTTGGCTCCGGCTCTTTCTGTAGGTGATGTGGTAATACGTGTTAACCCGCGCTATTTCCGCCCAGCAGAGGTAGAGACCTTGTTAGGTGACCCGAGTAAGGCTAAAGAGCTGTTGGGTTGGGTGCCAGAAATTACCGTAGAAGAAATGTGTGCAGAAATGGTGGCTCATGATTTGGATCAAGCTAGGCAAAAGTCTTTACTTAAGTCTCATGGGTATCATG
>Ga0209815_1000272_pt1 | contig 39975 bp, 39 predicted proteins | sample CoawatmetaG00DNA_FD_187507 | JGI IMG/M metagenome (GOLD analysis project Ga0209815, IMG submission 187507) | Marine microbial communities from the West Antarctic Peninsula - Coastal water metaG002-DNA (SPAdes) (version 2) | ecosystem: Environmental > Aquatic > Marine > Coastal ...
TAGATACAATTAACACGGATAAACAAAATAATGAATTAGTAGACGATACTCTAGATGAAAATAATAATGCTGAGCCAGCCGAAGAGACCGAAGAGGCAGAGCCCGTCGTTGAGACAGAAGAGGCCGAGCCCGCCGAAGAGGCCGTTTTTGCTGATGTAAAAAAACAAAAGCGTAAGAAACAAACAGTAGACATCTTCCACAACACGATGATTACGAAGAAAATATCGGTTCCCATTCATAATGTGGGTAAGAATATAAGAGAGACGCTGGAGACCATCATTTCAACCGAGATTGAGGGAAAATGTATTGCAGAAGGATATGTCAAGGAAAAATCAACGCGTATTATGACATATTCGTGCGGCGTGGTGACGAGCAGTAAGATTATGTTTGATATTGTATTTGAGTGTATGATATGTCTTCCAGTAGAAGGAATGCATATTAATTGTGTTGCTAAAAATATTACGAAAGCCGGAATCAGAGCAGAGACAGAAGATACGCCTAGTCCAGTTGTTATCTTTGTAGCGCGCGATCATCACGCCTCGTTGGCTAAATTCGCAAAAGTGGTTCCTGAGCGTAAAATTAAAGTAAGAGTTATCGGTCAACGATACGAATTGAACGATAAATATATCTCTATCATTGCAGAACTCATCGACAGCAATGTCGCCGATAACAAAGTATTAAAGAAAAAAACAAAGAAACTGGTCATACGAAAGTAATAAATCTGGTTGTCTTTTACGAATTTTAAATACTATATAAATACAAATTAAATATTAATATAGTGTAGATATTATGTCTTCAACAAAGATGTTTCAAATATTAAAGGGACGCATTGAAAAAATGCCTATTTACCATCAGATTGAAATTTTGAGAATTTTCAAAGAGTCTGATATTTTATTGAACGAAAACAACAATGGAACATTTATCAATCTAACAGAATTAGATTCTGCTATTATTGAAAAGTTGGACAAATATATATCTTATGTAAACGAGCAAGAGAGTCAGTTAAACGAAGTTGAGAATGAAAAAACCCGCATACAGAATGTTTTTTTTAAAGACCATAAAGATAATAAAGGAAACGTTATTATAACTAATACCTATGGCGTCTAGAAAAACAACTCGCGCGGATTTATTTAAAGACCTTGATAAATACATGTTGACTACTGAAAATGTAATTAGAAATTCAAATATCAAATCAACATTTACATTTGACCAGAAGTTGGTAAATAAATCTACGGCTATCGCGAGTAAAAAAGAACCAATTAAGCGTTCTGCTATTTTTTATCCTAAACAACATGATATGCTATTCTGGTGCTTTTATATTATATACAAAGGCGACGAGTGGTATCAGCAAAATATTAATCACATATTTAGAACGGAGAAGGATATGAAAATACGCACTATTGAAATACTGGCGGATAAAAAGGAACTAATGAAAACGAACAAGTTAAAGCGCATTGAAGTTGAAAACGAGCTTCTAAATGAAAGAAAAATAACGTTAAAAGGACTGAAAGCCCTATGTCTCGCATATGACGTTTCTATTTGCTTAGTAAAAGGTCGTGTATTTTACGACTTTGATTTCAATAAAAACAACGAGCGCGGCATTATCATACAGACTGATAAAATCGGCGTATATAATGATGATATTTCAACGTATTACAACAAAATAGTCGGGTCTCATTACAAGATTACCAACGCAACCAAACCGATCAATGCTATTAGTGGATATACATTGGGCGAATTACAGGATATATGTAAGCAACTCAATCTACAAATTATTAATAACATTGGTATTAAATTAAATAAGAAAGACTTGTATATGTCTATACAGAGTCTGCTATAATATTATTTATAAAATTGATTTTAAAAGTATAAATATTATAGTAATATATATAATGTCCGCAAAAACTCAAACAAAAACGAAATTTGATGAGTTAATAAATGTCTATTTAGACAATATTATAGGACGCACCACGAATGATGGTTCTCTTGAATTTGAGGTGCGGTTCGGAACTAAAGGTTCTAAAATCAGCTATATTGATTATACAAATGTAGTTAGGAATCTATTATCTTCAAATTTCAAATCTAGCGTTCCAACAGATTTCTTGAGAATTAATTGCGAATATAACGACCCTAAAACTGGCGTGACTAAATTATCTAACATTCGCTCCGAGATTGGTGGTCTAGGAAATATTTCTAAATATTGTAGCACAGATTCCATCCTAGATACTACTGGTTCGGCGTTCTGCACATTTGAACAAAAATCATTTATGCGTTCCGACGATGGAACCGCATTATACCCTTTGGATTTTGAGGACTTTAATTTTCGAGTATCTGTTCAGATAGAAAGGAAGTTTCATCAAGGAGCCGGTATAGTGCGAAACATTATAGACAGGTGGAAGGATAGCAAAAAGGTATTTCGTCTCATTAATAGAACCACTTTAAAACACGATAAATATCCCGTGAAAGTAGATATAAGCATTGTCCGTTCTTCTAGAATGAATGGTAGAAATATGGTTCCTGAATATAGGTTTACTAACTCGGGTGTTCTAGAATCAAACCAGATATATGAGATTGAGATTGAGATTGATAATACGAAGGTTGGACCTGGAACAGAATTTAACAGCGCAGAGGCAGTTGGCAACGCAATAAGAAATGTAATTAAGCTTATCATGTCAGGGATTCAATCCACGAACTATCCTGTATCATATACAGAACAAAACACGGTTAAATCCGAATATATGGAATTGTTGGGGAACGAAAAGAAGTCCAATCATTATATTAAAAATCGCAATTTCGCAGGACCATCATCGTTTACGCTCCAGCTAGAGAACATTGCTCCATATACCGAAGATACTAATGTTCCTAATATTAATAATAATTACACGGTGACCGACAAGGCGGATGGTGCGAGAAAACTCCTATATATTGGAAAGAATCGCAAAATATATCTAATTGATACAAATATGAACGTGCAATTCACCGGCTCTCTAACTGAGAGCAGTGATTTGACGGAAACACTCATTGACGGCGAACACATTCTGCACAATAAGAGCGGAGAGTATATTAATTTGTATGCCGCATTTGATATATATTATCTTAATCGCGATGATGTGAGAAGTCTTGCATTTACACCACTTCTAGCGCCAACCGAAAAAGACAAAGACAATTATAGACTCTTGTTACTAAATGACACTATAAAAAATAATATTAAGTCTGTTTCGATTAGCAAGTCCGATACCACCCCTATTAGGATTGAGCCGAAAATATTCAGACTGGGATCAGACACTGTGTCTATATTTAAACAGTGTGGCGATATCCTAAATAATCCGGCAATGTACCCATATGAGACGGACGGATTGATTTTCACTCCGGCGGAATTTGCTGTTGGAGCTGATAATAAGAACGCAAATGCCGATAAACCATTTAAGAAATCGTGGGGACATTCATTCAAGTGGAAACCTCCGCGTTTCAACACGATTGACTTTCTAGTCTCTGTGAAAACTCTACCGTCTGGTGAAAATGCCGTTGGAAATCTATTTAAATCGGGCGTAAACTCAAACGCGAGCAGTCAGATAATCCAATTCAAGACGCTTATCCTTCGGGTTGGGTTTGATGAAAAAATCCATGGCTACATCAATCCGTGTAAAAATATATTAGACGATGAAATTCCTGCATATTCCGATTATAACAGCAATGATTATCGTCCTATGCAGTTCTTCCCCTCCTCGCCCAGCGACGATGATGCCGGAATCTGTAATATTATGTTGCAAGAAGGTAACAACGGGAAGAAGGTAATGCTAACCGAGGAGGGAGAAACTATTGAGGACAATATGATTGTTGAGTTTAGCTATGCGATGGACGGCGATAGACACTGGAAGTGGAAGCCGCTCCGAATCAGATATGACAAGACAGAGGACCTCAGGAGCGGAGGCAACAATTTCGGCAACGACTATCGCGTAGCCAATAACAATTGGCACAGCATCCATTACCCGATTACGGATAATATTATAAAATCTGGACTGGACTCATATGTTGCCGAAGACGACGACGTCTACTACAAGCAGGTAAGCGGCGTGAGTCGCACAAAGGAACTGCGCAACTTTCACAACCTGTTCGTTAAAAATATGCTTATTGTCAAAGTGTCTAAACCGGGAAATAATATGATTGATCTGGCCGTCGGTAAAGGCGGAGATATACCCAAATGGAAAATAGCCAAGTTGAATTTTGTGTTTGGTATTGATATCGCAGCTGATAATATTAGTAATCGCAAAGACGGTGTTTGCGCTAGATACTTGAACGAAAGAAAGAAGAGCAAGCGTATGGCTAAAGGGATTTTTGTAAACGGAAATTCGTCGGTAAATATCCGAAACACCGAGGGGATAATTACAGACCAAGGGAAAAAAATAACAAATGCGGTATTTGGTAAAGGCGCAAAAGATGCGAAAGATATGGGAAAAGGACTCTATAACGTATATGGGTTGGGTAAGGATGGTTTCGACATAACATCCATCCAATTCGCAATTCATTATATGTTCGAATCGCAGGTCACCCTTCATAATTTCCTTCGCAATGTTAGCGAAGTCACGAAAGTGGGCGGATATTTCATAGGAACGAGTTACGACGGCGCTTCTATATTTAGACTACTGTCGGAGAAACAAAAGGGCGAGAGTGATGTTATTATGGTTGAGGGTGATAAAATATGGGAGGTTACTAAAGAGTATGAGCGAAGCGACTTTTCCGACAATAGTAGCTGTCTAGGATACGCAATTAACGTGTATCAGGAATCAATCAATAAGAAATTCCGCGAGTATCTTGTAAATTACAACTATCTCACGCGAATGCTTGAAAATTACGGCTTTACGCTTGTAACTACAGACGAGGCGAAAAAAATGGGTATTCCGTCAGGAACCGGAATGTTCAGCGAACTATTTGATAACATGAATACGGAAATAAAGCGAAACAAAAAACATAATTACGGAGTTGCACCTGATATGACCCCAGAACAAAAAAAGATTTCATTTCTCAATCGCTATTTCATTTATAAAAAAACACATAGCGTAAATGCGGACACGGTTTCCAAGAATCTACTATCGCAAACGCTGGAGGACGAGATGGATATAGCGTCGCAACCCCCGCTTATCAATGATTTGGAGGAAGAACAAGAAGAAAAGTCTAAAAGCGAGGAGACTCCGAATGTAACTGTAAATAAAGAACCTAGTAAAAGTAGTAAAGAAACTACTAAAAGTAAACCTAAAAAAATAAATCGTATTAAACTGAAGACACCCAAAAGCAGTGTCAAAAAATCTAGTAAAGCGAATACGGAAGCAAAAAAATAAATAGGATATAAACGGGATAAACAACATAAATGAATAAGGACATATTATCTATCGCAAATGAGTTATTTTTTATTGCCTAAAGTTTCATATAACACTAATATCCGTAAGTATATTGATGTTAAAGTATTGAACAAAACACACACCAAACCTGCTATTAACAAAACATTATCTACATACCTAACCACGATTAAGACTGAGATAGATAACCGTCAGGATGACTGGGATAGATTTAAAAAATATACGAATCCATACGAATATATTCATACGCAGATATCAAACTCTAAACCTGCTATATGTAAGGTAAAGCCGCTATCTCGGTCGTATTTTAAGATGATTGAAATGTGTGGACTCTTTGATCTCACCAAACAGTTACCGGTTAATTGTAAGACGATGCATCTGGCTGAGGGACCAGGTGGATTTATTGAAGCGTTGTGTCATTTACGGAAAAACAAAAAGGACAATTACATTGGAATAACATTGATTGATAAGAATAATCATAACGTACCTGGCTGGAAAAAAAGTAACTTGTTTTTAGAAAATAATACAAATGTATTCATTGAGACGGCTGCTGATCGCACTGGAAATCTAATGTCGTTGGATAATTTAAAATATTGCCAAAGCAAATATAAACAGAGTATTGATATGGTTACTGCGGATGGTGGTTTTGATTTTTCAATTGATTTCAATCATCAAGAAGCCGTAAGTTGTAAATTAATATTGTGTCAGATAATTTTTGCTATTGCCGTTCAAAAAAAACACGGAAATTTATTGATTAAATTTTTTGATACGTTTACAAGCGCATCTATTGATATGTTGTATCTATTATCGATATTATATGAGGAGGTTTATTTTGTAAAGCCAAATTCTAGCCGATATGCTAATTCCGAGAAATATGTTGTTTGTAAAAATTTTCGCATGGATAATTCAAGTGAATTAGTGAGACAGCTTTATCCAGTATTTAACAACGGTGCTATGGATGTGAATATATCAGAAATATTTACTGTGAGACCACCATATCTTTTCATTAATAAAATAGAAGAGATAAACGCTATATATGGTCAGCAACAACTCGAGAGTATTGCTACAACTCTAAATCTTATTGATAATAATAAATCAGACAAAATAGAGAATTTAAAAAAACATAATATACAAAAATGCGTTAGTTGGTGTCAAAAGTATAACCTTCCACATAATAAAAATAATACCGGAAATATATTTCTACATAACAAAGAATAATATATTTAATGTGATAAAATATAATATAAAATATCATATAAAATATGATAAAATATAATATAAAATTGGTTATATTATATTTGTTAAACTGAATTTAAAATGACTAGTAGTGCGTAAGATTGAATACAAGGAAATCATATAAATAATTTGATAATTTTAACGCGAAACCTTACAATAAATGTAATTCTTTGGTTACTGGTATTTATAGTATTTATTATATTTATAATCCACACACCATATGCTGTATTTAGTGGACGCGATGATAATTATTTATATATAAAATCGTTAAATGTAATTAGCAATATTATAGAGTTAATAGACCAAAATAACAAATCCAATTCGCGAAGAAGTATTATATATGATAGAGCCGATAAAGAGCCCTATTTGATTCGTTATTATATGTTGTTTGTAGATAGAGTTAAATTTCCATTTAACATATTTATCCATAAATTTATGAGGGGAGACGATGACGAGGATCCACACGATCACCCTTGGGGGTTCTTTCATATTATATTATCAAGCGGCTATTGGGAGAACGTTCCTATGAACATAAGCAAACACAAATTTGACCGAGGGTTTTATAAGGTTTGGCGTTCTACCGGGTATTGGAATATCGTTTCGTCGGATTACACGCACCGAATTGATTTGCGAGAGGGCGAGCCGAAACCGTGGACTATATTCATACCTTTCAAGAGAAATAACAATTGGGGATTCTGGGTGAAACAGACCGACACGGAGAGATGGAAGAAAAAGGACCACGTTAATTATTTAAAAAACAAGAGTAAAAAGAATGAGTAACCCTTAAATTATATATAAATATTACAGATGTTTCTCTACGCTACTGTAAAACACATTGTTTTATTGCCTCCTAATCTACGTGGTATACATTTATTCTGCTTTGACTTGAGGAAATAAATAGCATTTGAATTTGAACTGTATCTCCCCGCATTCTTTGCAGCCGAACCATACGCAGAAGCGAAACTGGAACCGTTTTTGTTAATGGTGTCTACCTTAAGTCTTAACAATCGCGAACCACTAGATACAGCACCTTGTGTTGAAAACTTATGATTACTCGGTTTATATATTAATGTATCGCTACAGTCGGTCTGCTGTCCTCCAAAAGTCTTATTATAGCTTGTAGGACCCAACGATGTATCGTTTGAAGGATGTAATGGGTTTCCATTTGCGTCAAAATATGTTACACCATCCACCTTAATTCCGGTTGCCTGATTCTGTTCGTAGGTTCGTCCTTTTGAATGTAAGTATGCGCGACTGTCTGTGTAGTATTTTTTCCCTATAACGGTAGAGGCGGTTTTGATAATATGGTTCTCTGGGTTACATGCAACGCACACTGGCTTCTTAGAATCAGCGTCGAAAAACTTGTCGTTTGGATGGGGGTCGCGTACTTCAATTCCGTGATTTATTTCATCTATTAATCCGATTCTATTGTTATTCTCGTCGCATATTTGAGCATTTCCTAAATTCACAGAGCCACCAGGAGTGTCCATCGGCATACCTACAGCCGATTTACCCTGACTATTTTTACCGTTTAACTGCTTACGCCAAATCTTAAGTGGTCTTGCTTTGAAAGCGGTTCCACTATCTCCACTAATAGTATCATTGTCAACATGCGTCCAAGAGGGAACAGCGCTATTACTAGTAAGCCCTTTCCAATTAATTATATTTTGCGCTTGCCAATTATATGTTGACGACATTATATATACTAATTTTAGAAAATAAAACCTTTTATTATATTATTATGGAACCTACAATATTGAATAAATTAATATTAATTTTTGTTATATTTTTAATTGGTGTATCAATTATAGATGGTTTTACAATATTAACGCCGAAAATCATAGAGGGAAATACAAATGAAGCAATTGGATATGAAGCTACCGTACATAAACATACTGGTCAAATTGCGTTGTTAAAAGAAGAGTTGGATATTGTCTCTGAACTTAAAAAAGATATCAACAAAACAAATGTAGACCTTGCTGCTACAAATAAAATAGTTGATAACCAACAAGAAAGTATAAATAAACTAACTGAGGCGAGTGCGGCGGCGGCTAGTGCCAAATCATTAGAACCAAGCAAATAATAGCAGTATTAATATCTAATATATTATTATACTAATGCCTGTTAAAAATTTCTTAGGAGAAGATTATGATTATGTAAATGCATTCTATAATCCGCGCGATTGTGCTGGCGGTGGACCTTGTATGGGTGAAGACGGAGACTTAATTTCTAATAACTTAAAAGGAACTTTAAATTATGGTGCCGCACTATTTTTAGAAAGCAATCCAAGCGATCCTAATAATGTGATTAAGACTACTGGTCCTTTAGGGAACAAATATTTTATTGATAGTGGCATTGAGTGTAAAACTCCTGAAGACGATGATGTATCTCGGCATATATTTGTAAACAACCAACCTAGCGGAAATTTACCGTTTTTAGAAAAGTTAGTGGGCGAGGGAGAGATGCCGCGAGGATTAATACCTGGGTTAATGTCTAATGTCGCACGTCTTAATCCGGTTAAACTATTGTCCGCTTTTTCTCCAGAAATAGGAGATGCAGCATTATGTAAAGAACGTAATGTTAAAGAAATTAGACAGAATAGTAACGGAAAAAATCTTACAACTTCAGTAAAGGTTTATATGACCGACGGAGATTATAACGACGCTGTAGCGGACGGACTAGAGACATTTTCAGCAATATACAGCGACAATGATGACCCGCAACCAGACGACAACTATTCTAAAATGCCTGATGATACCTTGATGCAGTTATATTTATCAACCATAACAATATCCGGAATGTATATACTTTTAAAGTTTATGAATAAGAGATAATTAATTATGTTAAAATTATAATTAATTATGTAGTTTATTTAAATTAATACAGACTCTATTAAGTTTCCGCCGAGCTGCTGCTGTTGCTGTTGCTGCTGCTGTTGCTGCTGTTGCTGTTGCTGTTGCTGCTGCTGTTGCTGTTGCTGCTGCTGTTGCTGCTGTTGCTGTTGCTGCTGTTGCTGCTGTTGCTGCTGTTGCTGCTGTTGCTGCTGTTGCTGCTGGTGCTGCTGTTGCTGCTGCTGCTGTTGCTGTTGCTGGCGCGGCTGCGTACGGCGCATATTTTTAGTACCACCACTCATAGACACAGGCGCACCACAACTGTTACCGCCAGCTAAACTACATCCTTTATCACAACCACCACCGCGAATACGCCGTCTCTTGCTGGACTTGCGTCTCTTGCTCTTGCTGGACTTGCGTCTCTTGCTCTTGCTGGACTTGCGTCTCTTGCTCTTGCCTCCGCGACTCTTGCGCTTAAGTGTCTTGCGTCCAGTTTTTTTCCTGCGAGTTGAATACCGTCTAGCCTTTCCTCCGACAATTTCAGTAGGTGTAAGTTCAGTTAGACCCATTATATAATATGTTTTCATTAAAATATTATATGATGTATATTTTCACTTTTTATTAGGGATGTGTTAAACTTTGATTCGCTTTGATAATTCAAGCGCAACAAGACCGCCTAAAAACTGCGACATAATGTATGGGAACGTATCGTTAACCGACTGTTTGCCGGTGGCGCCCATAACTAACGTGATTACGGGGTTAAAGTTGGCGCCCGAGTGTTTGTCTCCTACAATTGCCGCGACGGCAACAGAGGCACCGATCGCCAGCGGTTCGCCAGATACTAAAAATACGAATACAATAAGCATTGTTCCAAAGAATTCAACTAAATATTTATCCATTATATATTGATTAAACAATATAAATTTTTATTTTATATAAAAACGATCACGATTATAAGAATGGTTACGCGGATTTCTTCTTAGGAGCGGTACATCCTCCAGCCCTACATCTTGCTAAAGCAGTATTGCGAATCGCCTTATCGTTGCTTTTATATTGATGCTCGCTGCCCTCGCTTAAACCCTGCATCGTGGAGGATTTGCCGATTGACCGGTTGCGCTTGGACGAAATATAAGAGCTGGTTGTTCTTGAACTCGCCGACCCATACCATTTTTTAGTGTCGGATACGTTGCTAACATTCTCGGTAAACTCAACGCGCGCATTTGAGAACATGCTTCCCTGTGCCATCGTATTCGGCTTAAAGGGCATTCCCATTTTAACCGTGGTTATACCATTGTTAAGGTGCGATTTTCTATGAATACTAGACGGACCAGTAGTATGATAAGTATACTGCATATACATATCATAAATATATTTATTTGATTACAACTTAGTTTTTAGCTCTTTCGCGATTGAACGCCTGTAGTTTTTTGAAGCGGGTGTAATCGGAACCATCGTATACAAAATTTTGGTTGCCGGTGTACGCCGATTCGCCGGTTGAGTTTCCGCCAGGGTTGAAGTGCTTGCTCATATTACCAATACCGTTTGCCTGACTGGGGGCATATAGGTTGGATAGAACGCCCGAGTTAACAGAGCCGGCTTCATCACCAGCGTTCATTGCCGCTCTAAAAGGAGTGAGAGGTATTTTATTTCCCTTTGAAATAGCCGACTTAGTGGCTGCGTTATACTGTGTTCTTTTATTACCAAATGCTTTAATAGTAATTAAACGATCGGTCATTATATAGTGCCTAAAGAAAAAATATAAGGGTCCTAAAGTGTATATGTATGAGTCTATAATTTATGAGCGTATAATTTATGAGTCTATAATTTATGAGTCTATAATTTATGAGTCTATAATTTATGAGTCTATAATTTATGAGTCTATAACTATGTCATGAGTCTGGGGGCGATGTTCATGGTAATAAGCTCTTGGAACATTAGTTTACACGCGTATGGTAGTTCCACGTAGGCAAAGTCGGAGCGATTGTCACACGTATTGCATTGGTGGATGTGCTGTTTGTCGTTGTAGGCGGCGATCATCCCGCACTTTTTACAGACGTGCACGCTGAAAGCGTCCGACGCATCGTAAAGCCGCCCCTTATTAAATCGGGAGGCGCCGTGCGAGCACATACAATCGCGCTCCATTTCTCCGTAGCGAAGTCCGCCATCGCGCGACCGACCTTCCGCAGGTTGCCGCGTCAGGTTGACCATCGGCCCAATGCTACGGCTGTGCTGCTTGTCCGCAACCATATGCTTAAGTCGCTGGTAGAAGACTGGACCCACGAAAATGGAGCTTTCAATCTGCTCGCCAGTGAGTCCGTTATACATTAGCTCGTTTCCCTTTGACTCGTAGCCGATATTTTGAAGCTCCTTGCAAATATCCTTAATATCAAACTCGCCGAAGCTGGTTCCGTCGCCGAATAGACCGAGTTCAAGAAGCGCCTTTCCCAGAAGCGTCTCCTTCAGCTGTGCGATCGTCATCCGCGACGGAATCGCATGTGGATTGATGATAATGTCGGGACGAACCCCATTCTCAATAAAGGGCATATCACATTCTGGAATAATATTTCCGATGGTTCCCTTCTGTCCGTGACGGCTACTAAACTTATCACCAATCACCGGTTTGCGAATAATGCGAATACGGACTTTACAGAAGTTGTAGCCGTCGCCGTTTCGCTCAATATAGTTCTTGTCTACATAGGCCTCACCCTTGGTGCGATATATCCGACTCTGGTCCTCGTATTTCATAACCTTCGTGTGGTCGTTTCGCGCATCCTTAATAGGAAGCACCTTTGATATGATAATGTCGCGGTTCTCAATGAGCGTATCTTCGGGAATCACGCCCAGGGTATTGACCTTATCGTAATTACCGAATTTCATCCCTTTTGTTTTGGTCTTGTCGGGTTTACACCTTACTTCCTCGTCTCCGTGGATTTTCTTCTCCTCGTCCTTCTCCGTTTGATAAATGGTAGCGAGGAAGAGACCACGGTCAATCGCCCCTTTGTTAAAGAGGATTGAATCCTCCTGATTATAACCGGTGTGCGTCATAATCGCGACGATGACTTGCGAACCAGACGGCACCTTGTTGAGTTTCATAATGTTCATAACTCGCGTATCGACGAGCGGACGCATTGGATACGTAAGGACGTAGGCGGTTTTGTCCATTCGCTGCGTGTAATTGGTAACATACATTCCCATAGCCTGTTTTCCCATCGCACACTGATACGTGTTTCTCGGCGACTGATTGTGCTCGGGAAAGGGAATGCACGACGCGAGGACACCGAATATGGTGCTCGGGTGAATCTCACAGTGGGTATATTTAAACACATAATTCCCCTTGCTCTTGGTCAAATCGCTCGGCCGCATTGAAATCATGCTGTAATTCTGCTCCGCCGCATCGATATATTCAATAACGGTATTGTTATCAAATATGTCAACTAGCAGATCGTTCCATTTGATTTCCTTGCTCTTAAGTCGCGTAATGTATGACTTGTCCAATATGAGTTTATTGTTGATGACCCTAAGAACGGGTCGCGTAAGCCTCCCCGCGTCATTAATAACGCGGATTTCCTTCCGCTTCGTATCGAAAATGATGGATGTGTAGATATTGATGATTCCCTTGTATTTTTTGTCCTTAAGCGACAAGTATAGTTTAACAGGATCTTTGGCGTTTCCTATCCACGAGCCGTTGACAAACATTTTTACACCGTTGAGCAGCGTATCAACGTTCATCTCGTCAAATGTAAGCACATGTGGCTCAATATAATCATATAAAGCGGTGCTATTACACGGAATGGTCACGTTTGTCATGTAGCTAAGGTTTTTAACAACGCCAACCGAACCACCCTCTGGTGTCTCGGCGGGGCACAGAAATCCCCACGAAGTGCTGTGCAGTTTGCGAGGCGGAATAAGCTTGCCGCTCTTATCAATCGGCGTATTCACGCGGCGCAAATGGCTAAGACTGGAAATATAGGTGAGACGATTGAGAACCTGCGCGACGCCGACTTTGTTGCTGGTGGTCTGCCTAATACCGAAATCGCCTGTAGCAAGCGCCCGTTTAATACCATTTTCAATGGTGGTTGATTTTACAATCTTATATATATTGGTCATATTCACGATGGAACAATAATCTTCGGTTGTTTGCCACGACCCATTGTTTATTTCGCGGACAATCTGCTTTGAGGTGTCTTTCACGAGCTTATTGAAGTAATTACGAAACAGGTTATTAAGAAGCGAGCCGGTTAGGTCAATTCGCTTGTTCATGTATGAATCGCGGTCGTCCGTTTTTGTCCAACCAAAACTACAGGAGAGCAATCGTTTCGTCATATAACCGAGGAAATATATCTTCTGCTCCTTCGTTTTGCAGTGTGGAAATAGATCGTCGGATATAACATTTTGAGTGAATTCCATCTTTTTTCGGATTCCGGTCTCCTTGTCCATATTAAGTGGAGTATACATTGCGTTAGAGGTAATGTATGCTAGACACTCTTCTCTGGTTAGGTGTCCCTGCGCATCCATAATTGAACCGCGGAGTCCCTGCATAATGGCTTTCACATTTTCCGACTTGCTATTCGTATCCAGCACAATCCTGGAACAAATTTCCTTGTCTGAGATAATTCCAAGCGCTCTGTAGATGATAAAGAGCGGAATAGGCGCCTTGATTCTGGGAATTTGTAGACAGATGCCTTTACCGAATCCATTACTTTTTGACGAGATATATAAGGATATTTGTTTAGGAGAAATGCATTTGAAATCAGGAACAGACTTGATCTCGGCGAGCCAATGCCATTTACTGTTGTTCTTGGAAATATTAAAACACTGAACTTGGTTTTCGGCGGCGCGCTCCTGTCCTAGACACGTTTTCTCCGAACCATTGATAATAAAGTACCCTCCTGGGTCCATTGAACATTCGCCGCTTACATTTGTAGAAATGTGCTTGTATTGCTGTAGGACGCAAATCGCTGAGTTCAACATAATAGGTAGTTTTCCGATGTGAATACCAGCCATTGTTTTATACATGGTTTGGACTGACTCTAGAAGTGGTCCGTTGCGAATAAGATATTTAATATTCATATCAACCGTCATATTAGATGCGTATGTGAAATTCCTTAGACGAGCCTCCTGTGGAAACATCAGCTTCGTTGCGCCATTATTTTCGTGGATTTGTGCGCGCTGGATGCGGAAATTATCAAACGTAACAAATATTTCCAGCGAATATTTTTTGACCGACTCTACGTAATCGTGTTCCGATTTAATATGAACCGGATTAAACATCGCTATTGTTTTGGGTATCTGAACTTGAACGAAATTATTATATGACTCAATTTGGTGTCTTACGGCTTGTTGGAGCTGTGCACCGGCGAAATACGATTCAATAACCGCCCACGCAGCCTCATTATAATCCTTATCGTTAATCGGTTCACTAGTCATCTTTTTACTCGATGACATTTAAGCTATTTTATAATTCAATTTATCTTTATATTAATTGTAAAATACAATATCTCTATTTGTATTGTGATTGTATGAGATTAAATCGTTAATATTTATTTAATATTTATGTAATATTTATTTAATAATTAGGTTAAATATGCGATAAAATTTTTATATGATAATATAGTTATGTCTCAAAAAACAATTCAGATTAATCCAGCATATCTCTCCATCGCTGGAAAAAAAGGTGGGAAAAATACTAAAACCAGAAAGGAGCGCAAGGTAAAACCAATCGCAGCGGTGAATCCCAGCAAACTGCGTAAAGAATTGCTCACCAGAATTAAGGACCACCAGGATAAAACAGAAAAAACGATAAATGTCACGGAGGAAGTTAAGAAAGAGGACGAGTTTACAAGCAAATTTCACAACTCAATGGACTATTTGGAAGAACTATCAAAAAAGCGGAAAGAGCGGAAAAAACAGCAAAAAATACAAAAACAAACGAAAAAACAGCAGCACCGAATGCAAAATCAAGGTAATGCCGCAAACATATTTGTAAATACTGAGCTACCACAGGAAATGAACATGAATACGTTAAAACCAGAGGTTGTTGTCGGCGAAATGCCAGAACACATCATAATTCAGCAACAAACCCCAAATATTCGTCAAGGTCATAACCAAACATTAAAGAGGGAGCCTACGTATAGTTGTCTTAAAAATGGTTCGCGACCTACGTTCAAAGAGATGATACGTAATACGGTCCCTGCTACCGTAGAGACATTTGATAACGCCAAAATTCAAGTGACTCCAATGCCGGAATCACCGATGCCGATTGGTCCGTTACCATCGGCGCCAACAGCACATGTCGCAGAAAGAACAACAAAAATGGAGGAATTGAAGGCTAAATATCAATTACCCAAGAAGCCGACGCTAGAAAAACGAATAAAAACATACAAATATAAACTTGGGAAAAAGGACAAAAATGTGTCTGTTCTCATTAAAAATAACAACACGCGCAGAAATGTTAAAATGGCGCATGCCGAACTTAAAAAGAATAGCTTATTGGAAATAAAAAAATATTTAAAGGCCCACAACTTATTGAAGGCTGGTAGTGAAGCACCACCGGATGTGCTGAGGCAACTATATGAACAGACCAAACTAGCTGGAGAGATAAATAATAAAAATAACGATAACATGCTTCATAACTATTTATCAAAGTAACATAAAGTTTAACAAAATATAATTACTAGCTATGTTCTTTGATAAGACCAAATATAACGCAAGCAAAATGCTCTTAATAATGAGTGCGGCATTGTTGTTGACAAATATCTCCGCAGAGCGTCATCCACCAAAACCCTTTATCGGGAGGGCTTTTACGGAACCAACCCCGCCTATTCGCGATGATAGAGACAGGCGCGTCCGCATATCGGAACTTCGTAACATTGACGTTGCGGCCATAACCGAACGAATGAAAACTAGTGTTCCTGCTAATGTAGCGGGATTAACTATTGCAACGTGGTCTATGAATAGAGTGCTTTTTAAATTGTCCAGAATATTTTCTGGAGGAGGTAAAAATACAACATCTAGTAACAAGAAAGAAACGCCAAAAATAGAAGTAGCAAAAGAGAAGGTGGTAGTAAAAGACCATAATTATAAAATTCATCCACGATTGAGCGTAACTATTAAAATTATCTCATCTGGGTTTGGCAACGAGACCTACAATATAACTTATGTGACGGAGTAAACCAAAACACAGTGCTAACGATAACAACTTAGACAAGTAGTATAAAGATTATATATAGTTGAATATATAAATGACTATATATGATGAGTATTTTGAATATTGTAACCAATGGAAAAAAATATATGGTGAAAAAACATATGTTCTAATGGAAGTGGGAAGTTTTTTTGAAATTTACGGTCTTATTGATGATTGCGGCATATATTCGATTAATGATATGAATGTTCTTGAAAAAATGACTAGTCTGACTGTTAGCGTTAAAGATAAATCAATACACAATGGGAAAAAAGTGGTTTGTTCTGGATTTCAACCACCTCAATTTAATAAATATACCCGATTTGTTTCTGAAAATGAATATACTTTGGTGATCTACAAACAGGTAAAATACGGCAATTCTATTACTCGCGAATTTTCGGAGATAATCACGCCGGGTAGTGTTTTTGACGAAGAAGGAACAAAACTTTCTAATGTAACTTTATGTCTCTGGATTGAATATGTAAGGCCTTGTAAATATATGAAAGAAAGCGTTGTATTGGGTGTATCTACTATTGATATTTTTACAGGAGTTACTACAATGCACGAGAATACACAGGAGCCATACAAACACGAACCTAACACATATGACGAAATTGAAAGAATCGTATCCATATATACACCCAAAGAGGCAATTATTATTTCAAATCTTGATAAAAATACTACAACCGAAATCGTTTCGTTCGTAGGACTAGATAATTGTAAAAACTACATAATAAACTATACAGAGGAAAACCATTTACTGTCCAAATATATTGAAAATGCTGACAAACAGACATATCAGAAGGAGTCATTAAACAAATACTATCCCGATTTATCCGATGAATATATTGTTACTGATGTAATACGTAATTACAGTATATCTCTACAATCGTTCGTTGTATTACTGGATTATATGTACGAGCACAATTGCGATTTCACGTCCAAACTTAAATTTCCCAATTTCAATTATGAAACTGATAAATTAGTATTGGCTAATCATTCATTAAAACAATTGAATATATTAGACGATAATAGACATAAGGGTAAATTAAAGTCCGTTAGCAGTTTTCTTAATAATTGTAAAACAAATATGGGAATACGAAAATTCCTATATGATTTACATCACCCTATAAATAATATTGAAGAATTAAATGAAAAATATAATATGACCGATATTGTTATTCAATCGGGTGAATGGGAATATTATCGCAATAATTTGACGAATATCATTGACCTAGAACGCTTTCAGAGGGAATTGGTGATGAAAAAACATTCTCCGAAGATGTTTATAAAATTACACGCGAATTTATTAACTATAATGGAAATTGCTAATAATTCTAGGGTTAACTACGAGACGATTTATGAATACACATCATGTAATAGAGATCCAATATCAAACGGAACCCGTATTATTGAAAAATTAGAAGAAATATTCAATATTGAAATTGCTTCTACCATATCAGATGTATCTATAGAATTTTTAACTAATATATCAGTTCAACGATTACATTTCATAAATAAAGGTATATCGCCTGATATAGATAGTGCGCTTGATAGATATCATGATTGTTTGATTATTCAAAATGAGATTCAACGCTATCTTACTTCTTTAATAGCTAAAACAGAAACTAAAGGAAAGAACACAGACTACGTTAAATATTCCACTCAAGCCAAAACAGATCCGTATTTTTATGCGACCGCGCGGCGATGTACTATACTAAGCAACAATATCGAACCATTGTCTCCAGAAGATAAAATAGCTAAAATAGAATTCATATCTAATTCGGGGGAAGCTAAAGTCTACCTTCTTCATATTGAAGAAATAACTATTACTAGTAAAAACACCAGCAAAACCGAAAAAATAATTACGAGTCCACAAATACGCAAAATAATGTCTAATATTCAGTCGTCGTTAGATAATATTATCAAGTCAATCACTACATTTTACAATGATTTGCTAGAAGATATGATATCATATTCAGAGTCATTAGATATAGTTAGTTCTTATGTTGAAAATATAGATGTTTTACAAAACAAGGCTTACATAGCAAATAAATATAATTATTGTCGTCCTGCGATTAATAGTGAAAGCGAAAAGTCATTCTGCGATTTTACCGAGATTCGTCATCCGCTGATCGAACACATCCAGACAAACGAGCTATATGTAACAAATGATCTGTGTATCGGAAAAGAAGGAGATCATTTTGACGGCATGCTATTATACGGTACTAATGCCGTAGGAAAAACCAGTTTGATTCGATCCATTGGTATTGCGGTCATTATGGCGCAGGCGGGTCTTTATGTTCCGTGCAAATCATTTACGTATTTTCCATATGATTACATATTTACGCGGATATTAGGAAACGACAATTTATTCAAGGGTCTCTCCACTTTTGCCGTTGAAATGTGCGAATTACGAACCATATTGAAAATGGCAACCAAAAATAGTATTATTTTGGGAGACGAACTATGCTCTGGAACTGAAAGTCCATCGGCGCTCAGCATATTTACGACGGGACTAGAATATCTAAGCGAAAAAGAATGCACATTCTTATTTGCTACGCATTTTCACGAAATTATTGACTATCAAGAAATTGTAAACCTCTCCAAACTAAAAATGATGCATATGGAGGTTATATACGATGAGAAGAATGATTGTCTTGTCTATAACAGAAAGTTACAGTCGGGTCCAGGAGATTCCATGTATGGTTTAGAAGTGTGCAAATCGCTCGGTCTAGAGGATGACTTCATAAAAAGAGCTACGAATATTCGTTTAAAATATAACCCTGATTCTGCTGGGGTTTTATCACAGAATACTAGCCGTTATAATTCTAAAAAAATTCGCACCATCTGTGAAATTTGTAAGAAGAAACAAGGCGTAGACACGCATCATTTAGAATTCCAGGGAAAAGCCGACAAGAAAACCGGATACATTAAAGATTTCAATAAAAATCACCCAGCTAATCTAGCCAGCGTATGCGACGATTGTCATAAAAATATTCACATGGAGAATATTGAAATGCGAAAAACGAAAACAACAAAAGGAACACGTCTCACACGCGTTAACTAATAATTTTATATTTATAATTTTATATAATGATTAAATCCTTAGACAAAATTATAAAATCATTAGACCCGATAAAATACCCATTATATGTGGTAATAGTTTCCTTATCTATAATAGTATTAATCGCTGTATCGCAGGGAATACCATTAAAAACAAATGAAAAACAAAATCCTACCAATGTAACTATAACAGAGGGATTTAGTCCATGCAATAGCGCTAAGTCTTTGAAAGAACGGGACAAAATGTGTGCGGGTTTTAACGATGCGCCTTGTAAATCGCATAGTTGTTGTGTATTATTAAGGGACGCGGATAAAAATTTTAAATGTGTGGGAGGAGATATATCGGGTCCAACCTTTAAATCTAACGATTACGACTACTACAATTACAAACGAAAATGTTATACCAAACTAGATAAAAGAGAAATTCCTTGCGAATAATGATATAATGATTTATATCTATTTCTATGTTTTTCATATATTTAATAAAAATTGATTTATAAAATTTACTATATTTATATATTAAAATGATTATCCCCGTAAAATGTTTCTCGTGCGGAAAGGTTCTTGCTAATAAATACAGATATTATGAGCAAGAAGTGCGTAGACTTAAGAATGCGACGAATGACGTAAACACGGTGACTTATCTCACACCCGAAACAAACGATAAAGCGGCCGAAGGTATAACAATGGACAAACTTAAACTAGACAAGATATGTTGCCGCAGGCATATGCTTACCCATGTTGAAATAGAATAATTATAGTATTATTAATTATAGTATTATTAATTATATTAATTAATTATATTAATAAAATATATATGCCTAAAAAAAAAATTAAAAGTATGAGGAGGAGTAAAGGTAAAAAAAATAAGACACCTAAAAATGTTCGTTTCTCGCGAACAACAAAGAGCTATCCGATTAAGCGTCGTGGACGCACCAGGCGGAGAAGAATGAAAGGCGGCAGTATTAAAAACACCTGGTTACCTTCACCTGTTATTAATGGCTGGTATGACTTAATGTCTACGCCCTCTGGATTACTAATGACGTATGACGGTGTTGAACGTCATAATTCTCATAGCAGTGATCCATTAAAAGGACACGCAATTAATTAAATTCTATAATTTCAATAATTTTATATCTTTTTTTATATTATAATGGCTAAATTAGTAAAAAGTGTATTGAAAGATTTCAAGAATTTATGTACTCCGGCTCATTTGTATTTAGTTCTTTCTGTGGCAGGATTGATTGTAATGATGTTTCAAAATGCTGGAAACACCAATTCGTATTGTGTAGGTGCATACGAGTGTCCTGTTCCTAATACGAGCGTTATCTTCATCAGCAAGACAATTTACGTATTGTTCTGGACGTTTGTTTTAAATTCTATATGTAAGGCGGGCTACAAGAACGTTTCGTGGTTCCTTCTTCTCATCCCTTTTATTTTAATGGCTATTCTAATTGGTCTATTAATGTTAAATGGTGGTATCGAATAAACAGTTAGTTACAATGTTGTATTAAACATTACCTAGTTAATTTAATCATATTTAATTAATAACACATAAATTGTGCTATTAATAAAGCATAAAAAATATACTGAATGTATATTATAATGAACGAGGAAATTATTCGTAAAATAATAGACAGGTATTTTCTAGATAATAAAACCGCACTTGTTCAACATCATATTGACTCTTATAATGATTTCTTTAGTAATGGAATCTACAGCATTTTCAAAGAAAAAAACCCAATAAGAATTTTGAAAAAATATAATAAGGACACCGAGGATTTTGATTTGAAATGTAATTTATTTTTAGGAGGTAAAGGAGGCGATAAGCTATACTTCGGCAAACCAATGATATACGACGAGGGGCGTTCTCATTTCATGTATCCAAACGAAGCGAGATTAAGGAATATGACGTATGGTATTACAATTCATTACGACGTGGACGTAGAGTTTATTATTGATAACGAGGAGCCACGCATCGAGACGTTGAGTAAGGTTTTTTTGGGAAGATTTCCAATTATGTTAATGTCGGATTTGTGTATTCTTAACAAACTGAGTCCGTCTGTTCGTTTTGAATTAGGCGAATGTCGCAACGACCGAGGTGGCTATTTTATTATAGACGGTAAAGAGAAATGTATTGTGTCGCAGGAGAAATTCGCGGATAATATGCTATATGTTAGAGACAAGGTGAATGATTTATACAGTCACTCGTCTGAAATTCGCTCCGTATCGGAGGATGCGTCAAAGCCAGTGCGAACTCTTGCCGTAAGAATGGTGGCGACGTCGGCGACCTACAGCAACGAGCAAATCGTTGTAGAGGTTCCCAACGTTCGCAAACCGGTGCCGCTATTTATTTTGATGAGAGCGCTCGGCGTTGAATCAGACAAGGATATTATAGATTATTGTCTATTAAATACCGACAAATTCAAGTCTTACGTAGACCTTTTTATCCCATCGGTGCATGACGCAGGAAAAGTATTTACGCAGGTTGTTGCGCTTAAATATATAGCAACACTTACCAAGGGTAAAACCGTAGCGCACGTAATGGAGATTCTCTCTAATTACTTTTTACCGCATATTGGCGAGATGAACTTTTTAGACAAGGCGTATTTTCTTGGACATATGGTAAAAGAGTTGCTAAAAGTTTACACTAAAAATACAAAGCCTACTGATAGAGACAGTTTTAAATTCAAACGCGTTGAACTCACTGGCTCTCTAATGTATGATTTATTTAAAGAGTATTACACTATTCAGCAGAAAAACATTTTCCAGAAAATAGACAAGGAATATCATTACCATACCGGCAATTATAATAATAGCGCGAATTTTACAGGACTTATAATGCTAAACCAGAAGAATATTTTCAGCGAACGAAAGGTTGAAACTGGGTTCAAGAAAGCCATGAAGGGAAATTGGGGTTCGCAAGAGCACACCAAGAAAGTGGGCGTTGTTCAGGATTTGAATCGTCTTAGTTTCAATTCGGCCCTATCGCACTTGCGTAAAATAAGTCTTCCGCTCGACGCCAGCGCCAAAGTCATTGGCCCTCGTCTCCTACATCCGTCGCAATTTGGGATAATTGACCCGGTGGATACTCCTGACGGAGGTAATGTTGGATTGCATAAACATTTGGCTCTAATGGCTTATATTACAAGCAGTTGCCCTAGCAGTCCTATGATTAAGTGGCTGCGACTAAACGCCAGAGTTCTAATGTTAGGAGAAAACACTCCGTTCCAGAACTCGTTTATGACTAAAATATTCGTTAATGGAGCTTGGATAGGCGTTGTTTCCGATCCACAAAAGACGATAAACCTTCTTAAGTCCCATCGGCGAAGCGCGCTTATTCCAGTATATACTAGTATCAACTGGGAAATATCAAACAATATTATATATATTAATACTGATGCGGGTCGGCTATGTCGCCCAATTTTCTATATGGAAAATGGGCGCGCGAGTTACGACAGAGAGCCGATTATGGAGAAGCTCAAGTCGGGCGATTTCACGTGGAAACAGCTGATCACAGGATTTGCGCCTAAAAAATCCGAACTAGATGCGGGAGCGAACCAGTTGAAGAAATGTCACTATATGAAGGTTAGCGAGCTGTATAACACAACCGATATTCAAGACCTCAGTATTACAAATGCGATTATTGAGTATATAGACACCTCAGAGACCGACGGAGCACTAATATCTATGCGACCCGAAAAATTAGATGCTAAAAAATATACTCATATTGAAATCCATCCTTCTTTTATGTTCGGTATTATGGGTAATCAGGTTATATTCCCCGAGAACAATCCGCTTCCGCGTGATCTATTCGCGTGTGGCCAGATGAAACAGGCTGTCTCTCTATATCACTCTAATTATCAGAACAGAATAGACAAGATGGGGGTTGTTCTTAATAACGGACAAACACCACTGGTTAAAAGTATATACCTGGATAAAATAAGCGGCGAACAACATCCATACGGAGAGAACGTAGTTGTCGCCATTATGTCTTATAATGGTTATAATGTAGAGGACTCTATTTTATTCAACGAAGGCTCGTTAAAACGCGGTCTTTTCAGAACCACCTACTTTAACATGTACGAGACGCGCGAGGAGAATTCCTCCATAGGCGATTCTGAAGTTGACTCCAAGTTCGCGAATATTGAAAATGAGAATGTTACGAAACCAAAAACAGGATATGATTACAGCTACCTTGACGAGAACGGGCTTATTCGCGAAAATACATACATTAACGAGCACACCGTTCTTGTAGGTAAAATTATGACCACACCAAACGACCCCGACATTGCGATTGATGCGTCGGTTTTCCCAAAGAAGGGACAGCAGGGATACGTAGACAAGTCATTTTTCACGGAGGGCGAAGAGGGCGGTCGTTTAGCGAAAATACGCGTTAGAAATGAGCGTATTCCTAATATTGGTGACAAGTTCTGCTCGCGTTGCGGACAAAAAGGCACCATTGGTCTGGTTATTCCAGAGGAAAATATGCCGTTTACAGAGAGCGGACTTAAACCTGATATTATTATAAATCCACACGCGCTTCCATCGCGAATGACCATAGGACAGCTCGTGGAAACTCTTATGGGCAAAGCGTCTACCATTATAGGTGGGTTTGGTGACTGTACCGCGTTTATGAACAAGGGTCCGAAAGACAAGGAATACGGTGCTATTTTGAAGGAACACGGTTTTCATTCTAGCGGTTGCGAACTCATGTACAATGGCGAGACCGGTGAGCAGATTGAGACTGATATATATGTAGGACCTACTTATTACATGCGACTTAAACATATGGTCAAGGATAAAATAAACTATCGCGCACGCGGTCCTAGGACTGTGCTGACGCGGCAGACGGTGCAGGGTAGAGCAAACGACGGTGGATTGCGCATAGGAGAGATGGAGCGAGATGGTGTTCTCGGTCATGGCGCCTCCAAATTCTTACAAGAATCAATGTTGGTAAGAGGCGACGATTATAAGATGGCGGTTTGTAATCAAAGCGGTATGATAGCCATATACAACGAGAACAAGAACCTCTTTATCAGTCCATATTCGGATGGTCCGCTCAAATTTTCCGGTTCGTCTATTGAAGATATTAAAATAGAGAATCTCACGAAATATGGCCGCTCCTTTAGCGTGGTAAGAGTTCCATATTCGCTCAAGCTAATGATGCAAGAGCTTCAATGTATGAACATACAGATGCGAATCATTACAGAGGACAATATTGACCAACTATCGTCAATGGTAAACTCTAATAATTTGGCAAATCTTCTTGGTGAAAAGGCTACGGCTGCAACGGTGGCGTCCAATTCAAGAGCGGTCCTTAGTAAATCGCAGCGAAACGCTAACAACCGAATGGCAGCACCCACCGAAATTGTTTCTGATTATGAGGTCGCCGACCTACTATCCGAAACGCCCGAGGGCGATATAACACCAGAGGACGATAAGCCTCCACCTAGAACTACGATAGACCCGCTCGTTAATGGCTGGAAGTTGATACCCGATAACTATACTGACGTCTGGGGTTCTCTAATAATAAAGGCGAACGGCGAAGAGAGTGATTTTTGGGACAATGAATCAAATGGATTTAAGAATCCAGATAATGTGCCTTCGGGGTGGGTGACGAGTGAGGCCATTTACGCAGACGGAACGCCAATACCTACCCCGATTTTATCGCAGCAGCTCAAACTCTTACAGGAGCCTAATAACTGGAAACGCGCGATTGAAGCGAGTCGCGCACTAAGAGGCGAACCTATTATGTCGCCGCAAGTGAATACGTTTGTAGAGCCTGGTCCGCCAAATTATGAACCTCCATCCACAATGTTTAATGATTCGCCACAATATGGTGAGGACAGTCCAGAATATGTTTTCCTGAAAGACAATGATTCGCCACAATATGGTGAGGACAGTCCAGAATATGTTAAGGAAGACGAGGATAGTCCCGAATTCAAGGTAGCGACACCTGATAAGCAAGGCGAAGGAATAAAATTAAACATCCAAGAAAACCTCACCAATATAAGTGATAGAATACTAGGCATTATTGATGCCGGAAAACGTTCAATTTTAGATATTGATAATAAGGACGAACAAACGAAGGATGGTGAGAAGGACGAATCAACCCCATCTGCTGATGAAAAAAAAATAATTTCAACACACCTTAGTTAGATACTGTGTGTAAAATAATAACGTTTACTACAAATATATTATTTAATAAAATTGATTTATTTAATAATATAAAAATACCTCTTTATAATAAATAATGTCACAAAGTAGTGAAATTCAGAAAATATTCAAGTCGCGTGAGGTAATTCTAGAGCTAATGGAAAAACAAGGTTACGACACTAGTAAATATACGGGCTCAAGCATAACAGAAGTAAGCAGCATGCATATTACGCAACAGATGGATATGCTCCTTGAAAAAACAGACAAGAAAACCTACGTGAAATATCACCTTGATAAAACTCTTCGCCCAGCAAATCTATACGAGTATATTGAAGACCTTATTAATTTGGATAATATTTTAGATAAAAAAGATGATTTAGTAATTATTATAAAGGACGAGCCGAATGATTCGCTTAAAAAAACTCTTTCTAAATTCTGGCAACAAGAAGGCGTATTTATTAATGTAATCAATATAAAACGGCTTCAATTCAATATATTGAACCATGAGTTAGTCCCTCCGCACAGAGTCCTAGACGAAGAAGAGGCGAGACAAATTAAAGTGAAATATAATATAACTGATGATTTGCAAGTACCAGACATATCTAGGTTTGGACCAGTATCGCAAGTAATTGGCATTCGTCCAGGGGAGATGTGCGAGATTATCCGTCCTAGCAAGACTGCTGTTACCAGCAAATTTTACAGAATATGTTCAGCATAGAAAGCGAAATAAATTATATCTATATATTAGATGCCCGACTACACGCCGAACGAATATCAAACTAAACTGAGCAATATTACATCAGTTTTTAGATCTTTGGAAAAAGACTTTCGTGCTTCGCCAGAGGATCAAGAGTCATATATTCAAGCGTATAGAAAACAAGAGGAAGAATTAACAATATTGCAAAATGATTTAATGAGAGATATGGACACTATTCTTGGAGCTGTAGATAGAGAAAACGTTGCTATTACCGAATATGACACAAATAATGAGATTTTAAATGCTAGATATATAGATATTAAAGATAAAATCTACGGTGCAATCGGAATGAAAAACGACACACAAACGCTATATAATCACGAATATTACGGAAATATTTTGATTTTTTCTTCAATACTCGGAGGTTGTCTTTTATACGCAAGAACCCGCAATCTATAAATACATTTTCTATCAATATTGTATAGAATATGTATAACAATCATTTTGATCCAATAATTAATTTAAAACAGGGAACGGAATTTTTAAAATATGGAGCAATTAATAAAATTAACTCTATTCAACAATTACATAATTTACAAAAAACAACTAGTTCCGAGCTTGATAGTATAGATTACACAACTAGCGATAGCGAGAATTACAAGATATTAGATAGTTATAAAAATGTATCTGATTACAAAGCATATGCAAAACAAAAGGAATTATTTAACAAAACGGTTTCAGAATATATGTTGACTCATAGCACGTATTTAAAAGATCCTGGTAATAATAGAATTGTGAACACGCTTATGAATTTGAATAAGAAACTGATTAATCAAGCCACTAAGATAAGTAAAATGCTAACGAACATTGACGATACCGATAGTAATGAGCAAAACCAGATTAATCGGCATAAAAAAGAGATTGACGATAGTATATACTATCTCAAAAAAAACATTGATGTTATTAAACCTTTAGAGAAAAGAAATACTGAAACTACTCCTGGAATATTATTGAGCGAATGGTATAAAGTTGTCGGATTAGGAATAATAATTCTTTTAACCATTCTTGTATTGACGAGCAAAATAAAGCAGAAAAACAACATTATTATGTTTAGTTTTTTCACAATACTCGCATTCATATTAACGTGGCTATCAAGACATATAATATTATAATTATATATAAGAATGACAGCCGAACATTCCCATTCACATTCAGGACATAGTCATGTTGACGATGATAGTGCATATACTAATTTAGTAGGAATACACGAACAATCTACGCTCAATATTAAATCATATAAATTACAATACACGATGATGTTCATTTTTCTGTTAGTTGTTATTTTCCTTACTGTAAGAGCATTTTCCAATCCGTTTCCATACTTTATTGAATACGTTGTTCTCATTACTGCGATATTCGCTTCAATATATCACGTTGTAACACGGTTCATCTGATGTAACATTGTATAGATTTTTAAACTCATTTTATAATACCATATTATATAAAATGACCTTTGGTGATAATGATAAATTAGTGGATGAAAACGTCAGCCAAGCGGACCCATCTGATCTACAAGATATGACTGATCCTATTAAAGAAACGGCTACTGATAGCAATTATATTGATACGAAACGATTAGTTGAAATGTATGTATATCAGGAAAAAAATATGAGGCTTACCTTGGTATATTTACTCAATTCACATTTTATTGTGTAATTCTTTTAATTTTAGCAATTCTCAAAAAACGATTTATATTATCGAATAGATTTACAAAAATACTAATATTTGTTCTTGTTGTAGTGAGTGGTATTCATATGTATTTGAAAATAGCAGACGTTAATATGAGAAATAGTATTAATTTTGACGAGTATGACTGGAGTTTTACTACTAATAACCAAAGTGATCCAAATAAAATAGATACGAATCTTAACGAAAAAACCAAAGGCGGAGCGTCGTGCGTTGAGTCCGAATGCTGTAAGACCGACTTTACAAAATGGTGTGCTACGCAAGGATTGTGCATACCGAAAGATAATACATGTTCAGGACCAGTAATGTTAAACACAGATAACTTAAATGTTAACTCTGGAATAACCGAAGCATTCACGCAATTTGCATCTCCTGATATACATAGTGGACCTACTACACCAAAAGTAGACGGAATAATTAGTAACTCTCCTAAGAATAAAAATAGTATATTGGTAATACACGGTGTATGGCCAAAAAATCCTGATGACGGATTGGTATATGAACAAGGAGGGGACGCATATGGTATGTGGGTTGGTGTATGGAATAATAAATTCTTAGCAAGAGGATATGATGGAAAATTTAGCATGCCGCTAAATGATGATTGGGATTCAAATGATATGACTAATGGTGGTATTATGGCTAGATTAAATCAAAGCCAGACTGCTGATTTGTACGATGGAAATTATCATTTCGTCGTTGTAGAATTTAGTCAAACAAATAAAAATATTCGTATTTGGATGGACGATATGGATATTTCAAATCCTATTGTAACGGGTGTTAAATCGAATAGCGCGGAGCTGTATGGGAATTTATTACATGATAGCAATCCTGGCAACTTTAATAGAGAATCTACCATTACAGTATTCCCAAACGACGATATTACGACGAGCGCGAACAGTCCGCTTACCAAAGATGACGAACAAAAGACCGAAACTCCATATTATTGGTTAATACATTATGATAAGAATAATGAACCTCACAATACATTAAATGGTTCAATTCTTGAGTTTTATAAAACATTCATTACTTCAGATGATTTGGTTCAGGATAATGAAGTTGACAATATATTAAATGATTCATTTATACAAAACATTTACTAGTTGAGGGGATTAATTAGTTACGATTTGAAGCGGTGATAAAAATACAATAAAATTCATCATATTAATATGTTTAAATATCTCTCTATATTAATATGACTACTCCGACATCGGTTACAGATACGGTAACTAATACTGAATATATAAATCAAAGAAGAGCCACCCAATTTAATGTATATCAGGAAAAAAAATACGGCTCTTATTTAGATGTATTGCAATACTTTACAATTTATTGTGTTATACTATTAATTTTAGCAATTTTAAGAAAAAAAATGATATTATCATATGGATTTGTGAATTTACTTACTATGATTCTCGTAGTGGTTGGTGGTGCGCACTTGTATTTAAAAATAGCAAATATCAACAATAGAAACAATATGAATTTCGATGAATTTGACTGGAGCTTTAACCCGGATAACCAGAGTGACCCTAACACATTAGATACAAATCTTCACGAAGAATCAACACGAGGCGGAGTTACTTGCGTAGAGGAGGCGTGCTGTGATACCGAAGTTACGGAATGGTGTGAATCAACGGGCTTGTGTATATTGAAAGGTTCCGTTTGCGAGGATGAAACATCAAACACCATTAATGGAGCTGCTTCTAGCACAGGAGGTGTTAGCCATTGGAATGAATATTCTTGTGATTTCCCATCAAAAACAAATTGTAAAAATCCGGCATTTCCATACTATTGTCCAGGAGATAATACATGTCATAGCAGTTTTAATTCCACAAATTGTCCTTCGAACGGCGAAAAATGTGGTGAAAATGAAATATGGTGTCCATATGAAGGTAGATGTAAACACCAAACAGTATCGTGTGCGACCAAGCCGTGTGATGAAAGTACACAGGAATTACATTCGCATTGTAATGCTGGAGAAGTTGAATGTAAAGGATCAAATCCCCTACAATGTGTTAGTGATATAACACAATGTGACGCAGATATACCTGCTGTAAATTGTGGACTTAAAACGGGCGATGAACATAGTTCCTGTGTGGGTAATACCGGAGATCATCATACAGTCTCTACATTTATCTCTGGTATTGCGGATTCGTATTCGTATTTCAAAAAATCGTTGAACAATATACCACAAAAAGAAGAAAAAACAAATATAGGCTCTTTTAGTGATTCATATTCCTCATATGCCTCTGTTTAAAATATTCCTTTATATTAATATGTCCTCAACTGAAGATGCTAAAGCAAAAACTTATGACTCTATCAGAGAGTCACTGCTAAACGCGGGTATACCCCAAAACAAGATTGAGGATGTGTTCGCAAATGTTGACAGTCCTGTAACCAATCAGGCTAACAATACACTTCAAACAAATGATATACAAAGTTGCGATTATTCGGATTTAGTAAATGAGTTTGCAGATATGATTAACGATAATAATAAGTTAATAATTACCGATGATTATGATAATATTTTTGTTACAATAGATAATACAGAACGTGTATTAGATAGTTATCGTATGATGCACGATAAACAATATAATAGAATAAGAGAGCTATCTGAAACACGTAAGAACGAGAATAAAGATTTAAATGAAAATATAGATAACACGAAACTCTTGGTAAATACAAATAAACGCAAGGCTGTCTATGAGAAACGTCAGTTTGATGGTCTTACAACATACCGCATTGTTCTACTTATTACATTTTATCTTCTTCTTGTTGTATATTTGATATTTGGAAATTTCAGATCAAGCAGATTATACAGAAACCGAATGTTTATGTGTTTATTTATACCGCTTACTATACTACCACTAATTGTTAAATACATTATTCGTTTTATATATTACTTGACTTATAAAGTATCGCATTTCTTAAACAATGAGGCACCTAAAAATGTATATGTTGATATATAGAAAAAATATAAATATAGAAAATTTCATATATAGAAAATTTCATATATAGAAAAATATAAATATATAAATATATAAATATTCTAGATATTTCTATATTATAAAGTTGTATATTATTGTTATACTTACATAGGCGTTGTCTCTAATTCATCATCACCAGCATCACCATTAACTATAACAACGTTATCATTATCTGCGTCGTCTTCGATAATCATAACATTATTCCATTTCCCCCGTATATTCCTTCCGTATTTAGTATCGAGATACTCGTGGAGTTCCTTTCCCTTAGGGATGTTTCCGCGACCATAATTAGACTCATACCATTCGCGGAACTTGCCCAGGACAACCGTCTTCTTTATGACCGCATTCGGAGTGCGCCTGATACACTCTTTGTCAAATTCGGTCATGTAGTCCTGTCCTTCGCGGTATTTATCGCTACTGCGCATAACAATTTCGCAATCGGTTACTTTGCCCTGTGTTTCATACGAAATGTTTACGAACATAGACATTAGGATGGGCGCCCATTCAACAAACTTCTCTTCGATAGTTGCGTCAATCTTGAATTGGTGTGGAAACGACGATCTCGGAAATTTATCCTCGTCGCCATACGGATTCTCTAGAAACTTGGAAACGAAATCGCAAACACGAATTCTTCTCCAGGTGCCGTCGTCGTTGCTCTTAATGTCAAACAACGTGTTCGTGCATACCACGAGTTTGAACTCGGGGACAAACGTGATTGTATCCTTGAAGAGGGCACGTCCCTGAATCGGGTCACCGCCAGTAATCTCCTTCATAATACCCTCGTTGATTTTATCACCCTTTGATGGTTCCTGCATAACCGCATACCGTGCACCCTTTAATTGAACGATTTCCGACGAGGTGCTACCAATACTATTACGCTTTTGTGTGATGAGTGTGATTGGAACCGTTGCTTTATATTCGCCTAGCGCTTTAGTCATTAGCTCGGCCAGCTTAGATTTGCCGTTTCTACCCGAACCTGTATAAATATTAAACGTCTGGTTTTCATTTGTTCCGACACAACATGAGGCAAGGTGCTCCCACATATACCTACACAACTCCTTGTCTGGAAACAGCTGATTGAAGAACGCCTTAATATCGCAGATAGTGTCGTAATGTTTCACTTCGTCCAATTTCACGTAATCGATATTGGTGCACTTAGAAATGTAATCGTCGGGTCTGCCGTGCCTAGAGGCCTTTTCCTTAAAATCAATAATACAGTTGTTGAAACACAAGAGATATGGGTTCTGGTCTAGTTTGTTCATAAAATCGCTGTCAAAGAATAGCTCGCGCGCTTCCTTCATAATATTATTCTTCCACTGCGTCTTCTTGAGAAAATTCGCAATATCGCAGAGTTTATTGAGCTGTTTCTGAGTTGCATCATAATGTTCGTGCGTCTGGTCCATAGCCATAAGCTGACTCATCTTACTTTTGATACAGGTCAAATATGCCGAGTGTAGCTCAGATGATATTTTAAGCCGGAGTGAATTCCCCGAATCATTCTCAAACCATCGCTGCGTTTTATATTCATACCAACAGTTATTTTTAATACTAACACATACAAATTCATCCTTAAACATGTGATAAAGTGTCCTGGAAATGTCGTACTCGGTGGCCGAGCGATCCATTTTATCCTGTTCGGATGCAATAGACTGATACACATAGTAGTTCACAGTGGAGAGATGAATTTTATCATATTCGTCTGGGGCGTCGCGCTTACACCAGTAGATGATGGAGCGGTTCGTGAGACCGTCCGAGTTTTCAGAAGAACCAAACGAGTCCCACATTTCTCGCATTTCGACAACCATTGACCAGTCAAACTTTCCATCTGGACCCTTCAGTGTGTCTCTGCAGACGTCGCGCGACATAAATTTCAACCACGTCCAAAACAGTTTCTCGTTAGTAGCAGCAAGTGCCCATCCAACACGAATCCATTTATTATGGCTACCTGGTCCGTAGTATGATTCTGGTAGAGCCATCGTATAATCGTGCGTTTCCTTGATAATGTAATCTAGTGTTTCTAAACTATCAAATAGGTCCTCTAGTTTTTCATCTAGAATCACGGCATTATCAAGATTTTTGTTTTTCACTATTTTTGTTTTGCCCTTTTTGTTATTCAGATTGTTTTTGTATTCCTCAACAACGTCACCTGCTTCGGGCGATATTTCATAGTTTGGAAATTCTGAATACCTAGCAGAAAGCTTGCGAATGTTTGTTTCTAAATCGAACTTGCCGACCTCCTTTTCTCTCATACTCCATTCGCCGCCGCTCTTGGTAAAGACAATATGGCTCGTTAGTTTGTATGCTTCGTGTCCAGGTTTGCGCGACCCATATAATTGCCAGTTTGTGTATCCTTTCACTATGCCCACGTCTAGAACATCATCCCACTCGTTGATAATTGGAAGGTCCTCCCACATATCTTTAAGTTCGTCGCTTACGCGTTCTCTAAGAAGAAGTTGTGCCGCCTTGTGTATTGAGAGGCCTATAATAATATGGATTCCATCTTTGGTTTTCTCAGGCAAGCAATTCACATTTGGTTTTTCCATAATGAAAACCTCAACCGAACTATTGTCTGGTATATTCAAAATCTCTCCACATTTGTCCATATAGATACATAATCCGTCCGTAATATGGTCGGAACTATGCTGACGCTCCTTGACGTTGGGTGAATAATGTAAATCAACATCAATCATAACAGGACCATTATCAATTAGCTGTTTCTCTGTTAAATATTCCATATTGCCCTTTATAAAGACATGATCGTGATAACATTTTAAGAATTTATTATATTCATTGTCTGGAATATGATAGTTTCCGCCACTAATATTGGAGGTTTTATCGCCAATACGAGTATTAGTAGAGGGATTTCCGTTACAAGTTTTAGACTTTAAATAAGCGCCGAGTTTTCCTTGTTTTGTAGACATACTTGAATATATACAGGGCATATTTTTTTAATCAATTTTATCTATAATATTAATTGTTATAATACTAATTTAACACCATATATAAGGCGACAACACACAGACAATAATATATATTAAAAGCATCTAAATATAAATGGATAGCTTATATATGGCTGCCTTAAACAAGGATACTAATATTGTTACGCGCGATACCATCAAAAGACTTGCGAAAGACGTAAAAGATATTATTAAAACACCGCTCACAGACAATGGTATATATTATGTGCACGATGAGAATGATATATTGAAGGGATACGCGCTAATTATTGGTCCTCCAGACACTCCATATTCTGGTGGGTATTATTTTTTCAAATTTCAATACCCGCACGACTATCCTTTTAGACCTCCCACCGTAACATATCATACGAACGACGGAACGACGAGATTTAACCCAAATCTGTACCGAAGTGGCAAGGTATGTATATCTATATTAAATACATGGAAAGGTCCTCAATGGACGTCATGTCAGTCAATCACTTCGGTCCTGTTGTGTATATGCGGTTCGGTGTTGAACGATAATCCACTACTTAACGAGCCAGGAGTAACTGAGACACATCGGGATTTTGATAAATACCTTGAAATTATTAAATATAAGAATTTTGACGTTGCGATTGCTGATATGCTCACGAGCGAATACATTCAGTTGAATTTTACCACACTCTATATGGAGATTGTTAAGCATTTTTTAGAGAATTTCGGAAAAATAAACGATGAATTGACGTCATCTCAGACCGAAAAAAAGACAATCCAGATAAATCTATATAAAATGCACGCAGCAATAGATTATGATAAAACCAGGAAGAAATTGGCTAATATATATACCACATTAAAAAATTGAATTTAAAAAATTCATATATATTAATAATATAATGAATTTTTGTAATGGATGTAGTAATATGTATTATCTTAAAATTGAATCTAATGGGGAATCTGCCGATAAATTAATTTATTATTGTCGCAATTGTGGAAACGAGGACGTTAATTCAACAAGTGAAAATATATGTGTATCCACGACGAATCTCAAACAGAACAAACAACAATTTGATTCATTTATTAATGAATATACTAAACTGGATCCTACCTTGCCGCGGACAAATACGATTAGATGTCCTAATAGCAACTGCGAAACGAATAAGACAGACAACGCAGAGCGCGAAATTATATACATAAGGTATGACGATACTAATATGAAATATGTATACATGTGTTCAACTTGCGATACAATGTGGAAAACAGATGAATCTGTATAATCAATATAATCTGTATAATCAATATAATAGAATCCGAATTTTTTAATAAAAAAATTGAAGAGATATAAAAGTTTCTCCTTTATGTATATTACTATGAACGATTTAGGAAACATGTTCAGCCAGAAAAAAACCGAGGAGGTTGATATTGTCGCCACCGATGATGAACTTGATGACGAGAGCAATGATGAAACTGACGATATTGATACTGACGACGATGTTGCCTCTGTAACTAGTGATATATCAAATATAGACGCTGATGAAACCGACATTGTTAAGGGGGTGGAGGAAACTAAGGGCGAAGACATAGAGGTTAATAATATAAACAATATCGTTAGCGGATACCTCTCGTCCGACGAGAGCGAAGACGACGAAGAAGACGATGATTATTTGCAGAAGTTTGACGAGGAACTGAGAACCAATTTTATTAACAAGCATCACCCCGAAGTTTCTGTTCACAATTACGAAGAAGTAAAAAAACTGGCTATTGTAGTTCGTGATGGAAATGGAAGTATCATTGACCAACTTCATAGAACTATACCTATAATGACCAAATACGAGTCAACGCGAATTCTAGGACAGCGAGCCAAGCAAATAGAAAATGGGGCACAGCCGCTTGTTCCTATGTCGGATAATATTATTGATAGTTATATTATAGCACAGAATGAGCTAAAAGAGAAAAAAATTCCTTTTATTATCAGGCGACCTATTCCAAACGGCGGCTCTGAATATTGGTATGCTTATGACTTGGAACTATTACATTAGTAATTAATATATTAGTTAGTATTGTATTATATATCTAGCACTTCCAACGACTTCCACAATCAATGCACGTTACAAACGTGGTCATTGGTTCATCGCCAGACCGGGTTTGAAGTTGGTAATAGCTACATCTCTTTGATTTACATTTTCCGCACGTGAAATTATCAGTGTTTGCATCTATTTGCGGATTATACATATTTTTATCGCGGATTTTCTTATCTTCAATAAGAGGCGTCCATTTCTCCGGATTCATTTCCTGGTGTGTCATAAAAGCCAATTTGTGTGGCTTGATTTCTTTGTTTTTTATTTGTTCCAATAGAGCGTCGTTTTTCTTCAAATTAAACATTATAGTTCTCAATCTCTCTGTGTATATAATTACAAAGAATTCGTTATCCCATTTTTTCAATATGTTTTGTTTATTAGATACATCAATGCTGTAATTAAGAATTCCTTTCTCTAAATTTGTTGTGATTTTATTGTCGCAAATAATATCACACAATTTAACTACAATATTTGCTCTGAACTCGGACGGATTATCTACTGTTCTCATTATATATTGAATTAAATAATGTTTAAATTTAATTCAATTTAATTACTCTTCGCCATCAGAATAATCATACGGCTCTTCTTGTAGCTCATCGTCAGTCTCTTCGTCGCTTTCCTCCTCGTAGTCTCCGTCGGTGGAGCTCTTGTTCTCATCGCTGTCCGAGTTCACTACAAAGCCGTCTTTTAAATATCCATTTTTAGTCTTCATTTCTTGCGGAATACTCTCTAATTCGTCCTCGCTCGCCTCCTCATCGCTATCAAGGTCTTCGAATCCACCAAAAAGAGCCTCGTAAATCTTATTCCACTCTTCCAAAGTGAGATTAATAATCTCACCGTCATCATCTAGGCGGATAAGACAACAAGTCCCGAAATACAATTCAGTATCGACTGGCGGCGGGAAATCATACGTGTTCTCTGTGTTTGCCTTGCCGTTATCCTTTGACCATAGCTCAACCGTGTACTTGGTTTCACCAATCGTAATCGTCCATGTTGTTCTACTATCAAAATCGTCCCTCTTCTTAAACCCACATTTAGTGTGCAATTTATCACGAGATAAATCCTTCACTTTTGTTTGCTTAAGTGTTCCGGTTTTATCTACTAAAACAATACTTGTCATATTGAATAATAATTTGATAATAGGTTTAAATAGTTTAAGAGCTATATATAAAATGAAAATATACGTTACAAATATTAACACACGCAATATGAAGGAAACATTCATAAGTAAATATAAGTGTAAGACTGAAAATATTACACTTATATTATCAGATATAGGTATAATTACGTGTAGCGAAAATAAACTGGTCCTTAACAAAATAATAGACAAACCAACTGAAAAAAAAGAACTAGGCGATTTTTCTTTTCTATGCGACAGCAGTTATTATGCAAAGGATAGGATCGTATATCAAGTGCCCGCGTCGCATATTACGGAGAATATCGTAAAAACGTCTTATAAAATGTCTAGTAAATCAGAGTTAACGCTTGTTACCGAGAGAATTAAGAACCCCTCTGCTATTTCAACAGATTTTTATTTTGAAACAAGGGAAAATATGGACGTTGCATATATTAAAGCCGATATTCTTTCGTTCCTAACCGAATTAAAGTTTTGTTAAAAATATATAAATATGTTGCTCTGGATAATCAAATGGACAGTTATATCGTTAATACTTATTGCTCTATGTCATAATATATATATTTATTTGAAAGACACGTTCACCATTCCAAAGACTAGGGATCTCATTAAAAATCCAGAAAAGCGGTATGCAGAGATGCTCGGTGGAGAGGATGTTTTAGATTTGCAACCACCAAACAAAGAAGCGACGACTACATCTATCTCAGAGCTGATAGATCCAGAAACTCAAATGAAATCGGAGCTACAGACATTTATGGAAACACTATAATATTTAGCAAACGCATTAACATTATAAACAGGGTTAAAGACTATATCAATATAAAATATAAAATATAAATGTTAACAGATGACCTAAGACAAAACATACTGAAACGATTTCCTGATATTAAACTTTCTTATGACAAAATGCTACATAATAAAGTTTACGCGGACCTATTTATGATTATTCCAAAAGGCCCAAAGGCATTTTTATGGTTTACATATGTAGATAATAATAATGTTGCTATTTTGTTAATTCTCAATAAACATGGAAACATTAAAAGCGTGGATGTATATCCAATGTGTTTTAATAGTGTGCTTTCGCTAGGAACATTGATTTATGGAACATTCTTTGACGTTAACGGTAATCATCATTTTACATTTGAAGAAATTTACACGTATAAGAGTGTGAATGTTGTGGCAAAACCTCTCGCAGATAAGCTTAATATTTACAATGAGATATTCGGAAAGGATTTGCTTCAGAAATCATATAACAAGCACTTCATAATGCCTGGGTTGCCAGTGTGGACGGCTAGTTACAACGCTGCAATTGAAGTAGCAAATTCATTGCCGTATAAAGTTTATGGTATTAAATTTTACAATATGAAACAACACAATGGCAAATCTGTTGGTATTTATATTAATAAGGAAGTGGTTCTTAAAGAAGGAATATTTAAAGTAAAGGCGATGGTTGAACCTGATATGTATGAACTTCACTGCTATGATAGGGATAATACGTGCTGTGGGTTTGCTTCTGTATCTAGTTATAAGCAAAGTGTTATGTTAAATTCTTTATTTAGAAATATTAAAGAGAATAGTAATCTTGATTATATTGAAGCAAGCGACGATGAGGGAGATTTCGAGGATGTTAGCGAAGATAAGGATGTTGATTTAGATAAAATTGTATATATGCGGTGCGTATACAAACCCAATTTCAAAAAATGGGAACCGATTGAAGTAATTAAAACTAAAACGAAACTTATTACTAGAAAAGAAGTTTTTTTATTAGAAAAAAATAGCAGATAATATATATAATGACTGTAACGAAAGGTGGTTCAAAACACATCATACACTATAAGCGAAAGCTTGGTAAATCGCGTAGAAAATCGTTGGGTAAGTTTCTATCTAAAAGACGCCGTAATTTATTAAAAACTATTAAGAAAGGTTACAAGACGATGACGAGAAGCAAGACGTCAAAGCGTCGCAAGTCCTCAAAGCGTCGCAAGTCCTCAAAGCGTCGCAAGTCCTCAAAGCGTCGCAAGCCCTCAAAGCGTTCCATGCGCGGAGGCGGAGCATTATCTTTATCACCGGCCGATATTGATTTTGCCAATACTGCAAACATTGAGGGTAATGTAATAGAGGATTCATCGCGCTACTCGCTAGGTCAATCGAGTGGCGCAGATGATTCAAGCGCCATGGCTAATCCACCGACACCAACACGTTTAACAAATTGCGGGAAATAAATAAGTCTAATATATGGATGACCTTCCAATAGCATTACCAATAAATCAGCAAATATGTACGCGATGTAATTCGATTTTTACAAGAGACATAAATATTAAACCCGGAGGAGCACAATACTACAGATGCACAAAATGTGTATCAATGCGCTCTGTCGTAAGAGACACCATATACAGTTGTATTATTATGTGAAATTTATATAATAAAATGATACCCTTATACATAATGAAATATATGATATTGAGATAATATTTGTTACCTATATTTAAACTATATTATAAAACTTAAAAAAATAAATTTTTTTTTTCAATTCTCATTTGTAATTTCTGAAAATGAACACTTTTTTTTTTTGT